>ERZ809407.1692-NODE-1692-length-18061-cov-20.281906_pt1 | contig 18061 bp, 24 predicted proteins | sample MGYA00520792_ERZ809407 | MGnify/ENA primary metagenome ERZ809407 (study PRJEB31576, sample SAMEA3212665) | Homo sapiens | biome: human-gut; feature: human gut; material: fecal | place: Sweden | collected 2012 ...
GGGCTTCAGCCTATTTTTATCTTTGATTAAAAACTTTTACCGGACAGCAATAAAATATTTTCGCACTTTTTCCTACTTCTTTGCGCTTGTTTCAAAAAAATACTGTACCTTTGCACGCGGATTCAAGAAAACCAAGATCCAATCGGGATGTAGCGCAGTTGGTAGCGCACTACGTTCGGGACGTAGGGGTCGGGCGTTCGAGTCGCCTCATCCCGACTTCGGGCGACAATCGGAGAAATTCGGTTGTCGCTTTTTCTTTATCAATCATGTAACTCGTTGTAAACCTGCGGAATATCTTAAAGACCTCGTTCTCTTCGTCTGTTCGATAATCGTCCAAAACTTTGTCATAGATGATTCCGTTCGGGAATACGAGATTTTGCAGCGTTTGGCGTGTGCTAAAATTTGCCTCTTTCCACAAAGTTCCTAATTTACAGGCAGTTGTAATTACACGGTCAATAAACTTCTGCTCGTTCGATAAATTCTGAGACGATTCTTCAAGTCCTCTACGAATTTCAGCAAGCGATGTGTTCAAATATGTGAGTGTTTCCTTATACACACTTTCGTCAATTTGACCCAAACCACATTTGATTTTCAATTCTTGCATCTGCTTCAACGTCTCTGTCTCACGTTTCTTAAACAGGCTTTTGGCAGTTCCTTTGTTCTCATTGTACGCTTCAAAGACCTTCTTCAACACCTTAGAAAGTATGGGCGTGAAAGCATCGGGAATACCGTAACTGTTAAGAATCGCCACATACTTATTGTGCAACTTCTCCGTACTGTGATTGCTCTTGCAGCCTTTCTTATTGCATTTGTAGTAGTCACGGCCTCTTGCCTTCACTGTGTAACCGGTAAGATAGCCTCCACAATCAGCACACTTTACATGACGTTTCAATGGGAAGTTGTCTGTTTCTTCTTGATGTTCATACCCTGCTTTTGACTGATTCTGAATCTTCATAAACAGACTTTCCTCAATCAGTTTCTCTTGGTTGCCCTGCACTTGTATTGGTTCACCATTTTCATCATATCCCAAAAGATTATGAGTGATATAACCACAATAGAAGGGATTGTGCAATAACTTGTTGAGGTGTCGCCTGTCGATGGTCAGCCCATAAGATTTTAACCGCTTAACGATTTCCATGTCACCAACTCCCTCAGCTTTCCACACAAAAGCATTCTTCAAGATTCTGCCTGTGTCATTGACAGTAAGGATATGATTCTTTCCTTCTTTGCGATGGTCATAACCAAGTGGAGGTTTTCCGTACCAATCACCACGTTTCAAACACGCAGTCATTCCTGTGACAGCTTTATCACGTCTTAATTCATTTTCAAACTGATTAAACAGGAAGATGATATTCTCCATAAATTCACCGGCGGCACTATCGGGGTCTGTAGCCTGTGTAGCACTAATCACATAGATACCCTTGGCTTTGAGATACGCCTTAGTAAAAATTGCCTCTGCCCCTGCACGGCTAAATCTATCGAAGGAATACACCAATATCATGTTGATTTCCTTATCCCTTGCCACTTCTGCAAGCATTGACCTATATATTTCTCCCTCTGTCTTTGCGCTTTCGTGTGTTCCACCATATTCTTTCTTGATGGTTATTCCATTCTTTTCTGCATACTCTCTACAAATCTTTTTCTGTGTGTCGAGACTGCAATTATTCTGTTCTTGTCTTTCCGTTGATACTCTGGTCCACAATGCGGCCACTTTATTTTCTATTTCTTTTAGTTTTACAACTTGTTTTTTATTCTTCTTTTTGTATTTGCTACTTTTTGTTATTACCATATATTTTCCGTTCTTAGTAGATTAATAATTATAAATGATAGTTCCCAATGTGTAGAAGAACTCCAATATCTTCTTTTGTTCTTCTTTACTGGTAATGTCTAATTGAGTAAAGTCTTTCTCATATTCAACCAATTCTTCTTCGTTAAACATTTAGCATTACAGATATGCTTTTATTTGTTTTTCAGCAATGGCACTCCTACCACAAACCACCTTGGCCATTATCGCCTTTGGGATAAACGTAAAACCCTTTGCATCCTTTGTCTAATTTAATTTTGTATTATACTCTATTACATTTTTGTCATAAAGACGCATTGGCCATGCGCTCTTATAATGTGGATTATCCACCTCCTTGATGAAAGCACTGTCAATCACATTCTTCTTACCATACTGTGAAACCGCTCTTGAATAGGTAATGTAACAAGTCTTATCGTAAGCACTTATCATCCTTCTGATTTCAGTTGCTTTTGCCAATACGTTTTTCTTTGTAGGTTTGAGGCTGGTTAAATCCACGCTTCCTACGATATTGTAATACTTGCAACTTGTCTTTCTTCCGACAAATGCGATACTGCCATTTCTGTTGTCAATGGCTACATTGTAGATGTTTCCACCATTCTGAATCTCGTCATTCACAAAAGAACGAATGACATCTATTGTACTATTTCTTTTTATTGTAATCATAGTTTTTTTAGTTTAATATTATGCTGCACTATTGCAGCGTTTACACTTCTCTCACTTCACACTTTCTTTCTCCTTTCCATCATCGTTGCACCTTTGCAACTCCTTTTGTCTCACCATGTCAATGAACGCTTGCAACCTCGTTGCGATGCAAACATACTGTGAGATTTGTCAAGTGTGAAATGATTTTTAGCCAAAATTTGTTAAATTCTTGATTTTCCTTAGTGTATTCACACTGGTATTGGTGATTTTCTGAATGTTTCTAAGGCTGTAGCCCTTCTTCAATAGTCTTATTTCCTCTGCATATTCCTCTCTCATTTCATCATCAGACTTACGATAACCCTCCTTGCGTCCAACCTTACCGCCATTGGCACGAAAATTATTGTAACCGCTTTCCACACGCTCACGGATGGTCTTACGTTCCATCCTTGCGACCTCTGCAAGAATCGTAATAAGGAATTGTGACATCGGATTCACCTTGCCATCAGCCGTAAGCGTTTCTATATTGTAGTTCTGAATGTAAAGTGAGATACCTTCCTTATTCAGAAGTTCAATGACCTGTAACACCTGCAAAGTATCTCTACCAAGGCGTGATAATTCCGTTACCAATACCTTATCTATATTATGAGACTTCACATAGTCGACCATCTTCATCAACTCTGTACGCTCTGTATTCTTCTTAGCACCACTAACTTTTTCGGCAAAGGTAGCCTCCACCGTCCAACCGTTTTTCTGTGCTAAACTGGATAACTCATTAATCTGTCTCTCATACTCTTGTATGTTCGTAGATACTCTGCAAAATGCTACTGTTCTCATTGTCTGATACTGTTTGATTTATATAGCTAAGGTACGAAAAATAACTGAGAGGGCCAAGGAACTTTAGATAACTAAAGTTAATCAAAGAGATTATTTTGAATGTTCGGCAGAATATGGATTTATTTTCGTACTTTTGCACCGTGAAACAAGTCAATTTACGATATGACCCTAATCTCAGCATCGCAGAAAACGCTGCTAAATGTGGTGTGACAGTTCACGCCATTAGAAAGTTCATACAGACTAACGGAATAGACAGAAGGTATGACGCAAAGTTAGCAAAGTTCTTGGCTGTTCAGAAAATAAGAACACAGAAGCCAAATGCCACAGTTAGGGAAATAGCAAAAGAACTTGGATTCTCAGAGAATACCGTTAGAAAGTATCTGAGACAGGAGAACGAGCCGGTAAAAATTCATACCGAAAAACTCTCTAAATTTGAAATCTCCAAAGCATCCCAAATCATCAAATCCGTTTCCAACAGTCAAGATGAAATCCTGTATAACATACTACGCTTATACGTCCATACAGACACCTACGACTGCGACCTTACGGCATCCATCGGCGTTTTCTATCGTGGCATCATCCCCATGCCCCAACACCTATACGACAAATACCCCCAAATGAAGAATGTCAAAAGTCTGGATGAAGCGTTTGCACTACCAAATGAAAGTTTCCATTCCATTGTTTTAGATTTACCCTTTATCGTCAAAGACAAGGTATCAGCACAAACAAGTATGGTCAGCCAAAGATTTACTTCTTTCCTCACCATGCAAGAACTCTACGACACAAACGATACCATGCTGAATTTGGCTTATCGTCTGTTGAAAAAGAAGGGCTATCTGATAATGAAAACGATGGATATAAAGTACAGTGGCAAACAGTATTGGATTGGAAACTATGTACAGAACAAAGCACAAGAAATTGGCTTTAGACTGGAAGATATGTTCATCCTCATGTCTAAAACCAAGGTTCTTTCAACTGGTTGGCATAACCAACACTCAGCAAGGAAATATCACTCTTACTTTTTCGTATTCAAGAAGTGAAGCAAGCCTCCCACTAAATCTGTCTTTTCCCAAGGATATAGCAGGGCGGTTTGTTCGTCTTGCATTTCCTTGTCAGTCTTGCCATAGTGACCATTCAAAGCGGTGTTGTAGTACCGTGGGAAACCACCATCAAAACGCTTGATGATACCGCTCGGACTGAGGTCTACATTATCCCTTATCCACTGAATGATATTGTCTGCATGGCATTGATTCCTACTCATTTCAATGTTAATTGATGACGGTTGAGGCACACCAATCATGTAGGACAGTTCAACTTTTGCCGTGTTAGAAATTCCTGCTGCCACAATGTTTTTAGCGAGGTAACGGCACATATAGGCTGCACTACGGTCTATCTTACTCATGTCCTTTCCACCAAGATTTCCTCCACCAACATTAGCATACCCACCAAACTGATTAACGACAATCTTTCTGCCTGTTATGCCACAGTCAGAAACGCTGCCACCAATGCGCCACTCACCGTTAGGATTCACGATGATTTTAGGCTTATGAGCCGTACAAAGGAAATACTTTGTCAGTATGTAATCAGAGAATCCCATGCGGTTATGCCGTATCATCGTTTCAATGGTCTTTTTGTCTGCATCCAAATCGCCTTGGTGCATCGTACTCACCAAAATGGAATCAATGTAGGCATGACACTTTTCATCATACACGGTAATCACCTGTGACTTGCAATCTGGTCCAAATCCTAACGCAGTCTGATAGGCTACATATTGGCAAATCTTCTTTGCTATGTGCATCCCCAACGGCATATAATCCTCTGTCTCATTAGTAGCCATTGCCACAACAAAACCTTGGTCGCCTGCTCCTATGATACCGCCTTCTTGGTCTACCCCTCTGCTGATTTCGGGGGACTGCTTGCCAATCAGATTTATCACATTTATCTCGTCTGCTGATAGATGATGATTGACTGGATAAGGCAGGTTCTCAAAAACTCTCCTAACGGTGGAATCATAGTCTATCTTCCCCTGTGATTTCACCTCACCACCAAGGACTACGATGTTATCCTTCACCATCACTTCTATACCGGCTCTTGTGTTCGGGTCTTGCTGCAAGAACTCGTCCAAAAGGGCATCACTTACTTGGTCTGCAACGGCATCGGGATGACCGAAGCCGACATACTCACATACTACTGTTTTACTCATAACTGAATCTGTTTTTATTGATTATTATTTGTCTCAGTGTAATCGGGAATGAGAATGTTTCCAATCTTATCATACCCTAATTCTAATTGATATTCATTGTTCATGTTCCACATGGTAACGGCAAACTCATAGTTATTTACATACCTCGGACTTCTGCAAGGTTGCTGCATAAAATCTGCCAATAATGAGAGGGTATAATCACCCAACACATCTGTACTGTTCCCATGCAGAATGTACTGGTTGGCATCCAATCTTACAGGCGCATCAAGTATGCCCATTTGCAGTGCATCCCTAACATGAATGTGCGGAATCTGACAGTTATCATCAGTAACCACATACGCCTCAAAATCGTACCTGTCACCGAAGAATCCATTCCTTGCAATATCATCGTTCTCTCGCTTCATGCTTTCCAAAAGATTAAGTAACTGGAAACAAGATACAGTACCCAAGGCATCAATGGGGCATCCACGGCACGTTTATATTCGTATCTTTTAGCCCTTACTTTGATGTTCATTCCATACTGCTGCTTAAATGCCTTACTCATGCTTAGAAATGCCTCACCGTGGCTTAAATCATTGTCGATATGTTTATATGCAAGGTAGTAATGCAACATTTCATGTACCAACACATCACGCAGTTCTGCCTCCGTGAAATCGTAGTAACAGGAAACATCTATTCTCTGTCCTCTAAGCCTACGTTTGCCGATTATTCGGTAACAGAAGAATCGGCCAATCACCGCATAAGTAGTGAGAAGTCTAAACCGTGGCATAGGCAACTCACCACCAAAATACGACTGGTTGTACTCCTTAAACTTCTGCACTATCATTGGGAAAGTTACTTGCATAATACTTTTCTATAAAGTCTTTAACCTCGCTTAGTGTAATTCTATCGTCAGGATAAAGGGTGTGTAAGGCATCATCAACAAACCTGTTCATTTCACCCACTATCTGCCCCTTCTCCTTATGCAAAGGCATCCACATTTTTTGATACTGAAGGTTGTCAATCTCTCCTGACTTCATCTGTTTACGCAGTTCCAACCGCTCATGCTGAATCTGAGTAAGACGGTACGACAAAGCCTCCTCTCGCTCCTTATACTCAGCCATGAAAGCCTTTAATTCCTCGCATTTCAACTCCATCAATGCCTTATGCAACTTCTCATAGATGTGGCTTGTATAGGCATTTAACGACCTCATGCGCCTTTTCAGTTCCTTATTGGCCTGTTCCAAGAAAAAGATATGGGTGCTTTTCTTGTAGGCTACCTTCGTTCCCTCATTCTCGAATATACTCAGCACTTGCCGAAGTGTATAAGCATCATATTTGCTCTTTGCCTCGTCATATCGGGTGTTAATCTCGATGAAAGGTCTCCAAATGTCTTTGAAAGATGATAACTGTTCGCTTTTCGTCTCACCTTGCGGACTTACAAGCCCACAACGATTGCCACCACTAAGCGGACTACCTGCTATGTGATATATGAGCCACTTTCTGCCATTTGCCTCCATAACACTTGCCCTCGTGCAAGCCATCCAAAACTCGATGAATATACCCAAAGTCGGATTGCGGAAACCGCCTGTTCCTGTGTATGCAAGTCCGCTCCGGCTAAAAGGCAAAGGACACAAAAACAATCGGCTGTCTGATAGTATTTTCTCCCTGTTCTCCAAGAACACAAAGGCGTTATCAAGAAACAACTTTTCCAATTCCTTTTCATCATCGTCTCTATCATCCTTGACAGTCTCTGTCTTATACGGCTTTTTCAATGAGAGGTATACGCCCGTAGTGTCAATGCTTATCTCGTTACTAACTTCACACCTCAAGTCCTGTGACTGGAAACAATCCAATACACGACCATCAAGCAACTGTATTTTCCCTTCGGGATGCTGAAACTTCTTATTTTCTTCCATACTGATTAAATCCTAAATTAAACATTACTCACCATTTTCTTTTTGCATGAGAAAACTCCACACCTTATCACAGAATGGCACCGGTAACAGTTCATTGATGTTCTCTCCGTAAGTTGTCAGTTCCTCTAACTCTACTACCTCCAAACCACTGTACTTTGACAGTTCACTGTTATCAATCGGACGGTGGAAGGAATGGTCTTTGAACTCATAATATAGAAAGAAACGAAAGTCTGTTTCAATGACATCACAGAACTCCACATATTCCCTATTGTAATGGTCAAAATAACTGTTCATCCAAACAACCTTTGAGGGCTTACCGTGTTCGTAACAGTCACGTTCCTTCTCCAACAGCGACCACTCTTTATTATAGTCGAATATGCGCCTACGATGGTTATATGTCAGTTGGTGAATACACTTGGGCATATTGCCACACAGCCGCAATATATCGGACTTCTTGGCATAGTAATCATTCATTTTCCCCTCGCATCGAATAAGATTACTCAGTGCATACCTTCCTCCTCTGTTACTCCTTTCGTACTCACGCAAACGGTCACGGAAATTCTTTGCTCGTTTGGAATATGAGAATATCACATCTGACACCATAGCATCGCTTACTATGCCGTTCTTCAAATTGTCTGTATACTCCTTTGGCGTTCTCATTGTTCTTTCAATCATTAACTGTTAGACATTACGCTGCTTGTGCCACCTCAAAAGTAAGGAAGTGGCCAAGCAAGTTAATCCTTTTCTCACGCAGTAAAGCATAGTCAATCTGAGGCACTGAGCCGTTACGAAGGGCATCACGACAAGCCATGAGAATCTTTCCCATGACATTCTTTCCTCTGAACTCTCCAAGGGTAGCCAACTCTCCAAGTCGCTTTTCATCAAGTTTCCTTTTGATTGCTGCCTTGGTCAATCCGTTGGCTTTCAACTCGTTTTTCAACAGGTTCAAACGCTTCTTCAACTCTGCGTTTCTTGTACCCCATACAGTTGCAGTCGCTCCGGCTTGGAAGGTGCTGTCCTCGATAATCACCGCATCGACTGGTAACGAAAGTAACAGCTTACGAAAGTCTGCATTGCCAAGGCACTTAGCCCATACGACACAGAGCATCCACTGAACGTTGAACGCTTCCCAATCAGCCCTTTTCAAAGCCTCGTTAGGCTTGCGGATAGCCTTCTTTGCCATGAAGCCATTTGTGCTTTCGGCAAGTCTCTCCTGTAATGCAAGGTGTTCGGCAGTACCATCAGAAAAAGCCCCTGCAATGTAGGCACACTCAGAGTTGTGGAATCGCACACCATCCAATATGAAAGGATAGCCCGATACCATGTTACCCAATGACAGAACAATGCCATTCCGCTCGTCAGTACCACGGCGAAAAGCATAACAATTCAGTGAAGCGGCATTGTAAGCCTCCTCACGCACGAAGTCACCATAAGAAAATTTACTGTAATCCATACTGTTTATATTTAGTTATTTAACGTTTAACTCACATCGTTTTTTCCACCGTGGCCTGTATGAAAGGCTCGGTTGGCTCGGTACTGAAACCGTCTCTTGATGCTATTCAATAAATGAAAGAACGCTCTCTCGAAAAAAGCAGTGCAAAGGTAAGCAAAATAGTTGAGAATACCAAAAAATCCATCATAAAGTATGTTAACCACCTTCTTTTCCGTCGCCATGTGTGTTTAGCCATTCTTTCCATGTCATATCTGAGCCACTATTTAACCATGCTTCCATTATCGCCTGTCCTCTTTCATGTTCATCAAACATTTTCTTTGCCTCCTCCTCGTTGTGAAGAAAGAACAGGACCAGGTACTTCGCATAATCATAAGCAATATTCGTCAACTTATGCTCACGAATCATCTGTTCATAATGGTCTCTGCCATCAACTTCTATCATTTTGAGTGCATTCTTTACTGCCTTGTTTGAGCGGAAGTATTCGTATGAATCTATCTTATCCTCCATATAGTCACGCTTTATTCTTTCCGCAGTAACCATCAGCGACCTCCGCTTTCGTTCCAACTCCAACAGATAGTGCCTTTGCTGAAACACGACATCTTTGTAGGTATCATAATCTCGTCCAACAGTGGTGAAGTCCAAGTAGCATAATTCAAGTTCATCTAACGCCTTATCCCTTGCCTTCTCCATCCTCAGACTACCTTTATTATAAGGTAAGTGGACTTGGGTACTCATACCGACAAAAGGTTTGGTGACAGTAACTGTCAGCGTATTGCCAACTAATCGACACTCACCGCATAACTCTACATTATCAAAAGTCGTTTCCACTGTGAAACGCCTTATCTTTAATGGCTTAATCATCTTCCACATACTGCTATACTTGTTTTTCGGTGTGACTGAAAGCATCCATCAAAAGCCATTCTTGCATACGAAATTCTCGTTTGCTAATTTTCTTCTGAGAGAGAGCCATTTCCAAATCCTTATACGCCTTTATCAGTTCCACTTGCTTACGAATAATGCGGAATCTGTCTGCCTTATACCTATTGATGAAGTACTGGTAATCTTCATCATCCTTGGCAATCTCCCGTATATCGTTGTATATGGCTTTCATTTCGTGCCTTGCCCACCCCTCGATATTACCTTCATGCAAGCGCATCTTGTTATAGTCGAAATGGCAGTGAGTGACCAATCCTCTGTATGGTGAAGTCATTTCTATTTGCAGGCTGTTCGCCACCCATCGGCAAATGCCATGTAAGCGTCTGCCTTCTACTCTATAATCGACATTGAATGTTTTAACCTCAATCATAATACTTTTATTAACTGGTTAATCACCTCTTGTAAGGTGTACGATTTATAAATCTGTTTCGCCTCGGTATATCTTCTATTGATACGCATAAATGACTGCCAATAAAGAGGAAACGACCCATGCAAATTCACATCTTCTATTCTGCCATCAGCACAGACAGCCTTACAGTAGTTCACACCACTAAGCGGACTTCCTGACAAATAATAGAGTAGTGACAACTCACCATCCTCATTTGTCCGTAAAGCATCCTTGCACTCGTTCCACCATTCGGCATATACGCCCAAGGTGGGATTACGAAAGCCCGAAACGCCGGTATAGAACAAGCCATTTTGAACTGTCACAGGTGCAAGAAACATTAGACTGTCACCTAATATCCTTTCTCTATGCTGATACATAAAGAAAGCATTGTCCGTAAACAGTCTTTCCAAGGCTTTTTGTTCATCTGACTTCGCAGGCTCTTTCTTTGGCTTGCGTTTGCCAAAAGTGAGATATGTGCCTGTCATATCAAACGACCATCTATCTGGTACCACCTTGCTATCCTGTCTATTGATAGGATAACAGGGCAGTACCGTACCATTCAGAAGTGTAATACTACATTCCATCTGCTAACTGATTTGTAGAGGTTTTCCGAATATGTGAATGTGAGCGTTACGCAGGAGGTCATAGTCTATGACTGGTTCCGTTCCCTTGATGATACAGTCTCGGCAAATCATCAGAATCTTACCGATATTGTTTTGACCTCGCCACTCACCGATGCTGTTTACTTTGTTGGTCTCTACATTGATAAGGTGCTTTAAGTGCTTCTTCTTCATGTTGGGATTTGCCTTTGTAATCTTGGCTGCAAGGCTCTCACGGCAGTCTACCAATTCACGGTTACGGCATCCCCATACTTCGGCAGAGCCTCCTTTGTCAGTTGTTGTGTTCTCGACCAACACAACATCATTTGGCACTTGCATGAGCAACTTGCGGAAATCGGCATTACCCTTGCACTTCTGCCATACGACATAAAGCATCCATTGCAGCCGAAACGATGCAAAGTCAGACCTTACAAGTTGCTTGTTGGGTGACTTGACAAATCGCTTGGCTGCATACCCGCTTACTGACTTGACTAATCGCTGCTGAATTTCGTTGTGTCTCTCTGTGTTCTCTGAAAACTCACCACACAGATACAAACGTTCAGAATCCTTCCACCGGTAACCGCCACACTCAAAGGGATAGGCACTAACCATGTTAGAAATGTTCAGATTCAAGCCGTTCACAATATCGTCTGTGTACTTGAACGACCAAATGCGTGGAGAAGCCTTATAGACCTCCTCACGTCCTAATACCAAATTTACGTTTTCTGATTTTGTCATATCAATTTTAGTTAAATGATTAATAATCTGTTCATTAACTCGCATCATTTTACCACCGTGGCGATATGCTGCTCGGTTGGTGCGACCCTTAGTCGACTCTTGATGCTTTACTAATTCAAAGAACTCTCACGGATGCAACCTACTAAGCAGGGTGCTCATCTCCGTGGCTGATTACAGACTGACTTTTACTGTCTGCCCCCGTGGGCGTGGGTCTGCTCTCATTTTAGCGGATGCAAAGGTAAGTAATAAAAATGAGACTAAAGAATTTCTCGGCATAAAGTTTGTTAACAGCCTTAATATTCATCAATACACATACTCCAACTTGACAATACAGTACCTGTTGAAACTGTCCTTATCCTCAATCTTTATCTCACTGATATTGCCGTTATCATCGTAAGAGTATTCCCAAGACTTCTTATAGCGGTCATTACCATTCTTGTCTTTGCCCCATACGCCTTCTCTCAACATAAGGTGCTTTGAGCGGTATGTACTCCACTCCGTAAGTAATTCGGCATTTCGGAATGGGCTATCAAGATTTTGGTCACTGAATCCGTAAAAGTTGATGTTGGTATCGTTTACCTTATCTGAGTATTCAGTGGCTCGTTGCATATACTTCACATCTTTATCACTCCATATACGCATTGGGTACAGGTCACCATCCCATGAAGAAAGCACCCATTCCTTTGTACTGGTACGGTCAATCTCGATTATCTTGCCCTCCTTTGACAGATATACAGAATAGAATCCGTACATACCCCATTTCCTTTCGGCAATCTCAGTATTGCCTTTTCCGTAATCTTTTATGTTCTCTGCACTCCCTTCTTCATCTGTCAGATAATAGGCTCTAACATCTACTCCACCTGCTCTGTACCATGATACCAACATATTCATGGATGCTATGCCACCGCTAACATCATCATACACTGGATAAACCTCTTTTCTAAACTCAATCTTTCCTTTGTTATCCGTACCAAACTCCAAACTGTATTTGGGTATTGCCTTTCCGTTCTTCAATACTGTACAAGTTATCTGCTTGCCCTCCTTCTTGAAGTTTTCCGTAAAGTTATCTCTACCATCCTTGAACTTTCGGACAATTCCAATCAATGCGCCGGCATCGTCATATTGAAATGAATAGTCAGATGAAACCGATTCCATGGCAGTGCCATCCTTTTCATGCCATTGCACCGATACTGATTTCACCAACTTGTAGCCATTAGCATTCTTCCGCTGAGAAAACATCGGTATGCAGAAAAACAACAGCCCAACAAAAGCAAGTAACTTCTTCATCATTTACTAATATCTTTCTCTATATGAAATTTCCCATGTATAATACACACACACTATAATCTCGTCACCCTTGCTACATACATTTATTGAATGGATAGTATAATTATCATTACCTTCACTTATCCATCTATTTACTTTGTATTCTACTGTTCCTGTGTCCTTTCCACTGAACAACTTAATCTCAATTTTTTTTGACATATCTTTTTAATTTTATATAGTAGACTTTTTTGGTTTGAAAAGTGGGAGCGTACCCACGTTGATACGCTCTCACCTTAACAGGACAGGGAAATCCCCATTTCATTAAGCCATACGGCTTGAACCTTTACCGCAAGGCGTATAAGCCATTTCGACCTTAGAAGCCTTGCTTACCTTCAGTGCAATCTCCATCTTCTTCATAATGACAAGATTTTACTCGGTTACAGGAATACTTTGGGGAGATTCCATTTATCCGCATTCTATATATCATATCACGTTTTGGGTGAATACTCACGTTTAATTTGTTCTAAGTTATTATTCGGCAAACTGCTTAGCCTGCTTCTCAAATCTATTCCGTTTAATGGGTCGTAGTTCTCATTCTTCATTTTGTTAGCCAACTGACATCTGACCTGTGCCATATAGCAATTATTTTCGGATGCTTTGAGGGGTGTACCGTGTTCTGAAAAGTTTGTCCCTGCACATTGGCTACAAAAGGCACAATATTCATGCTGACCACATTCTTCATAATCTGACATTCTCAGCCCTCGCCACCATTGCAAAGCCTCACTACTGGATAGAATGTCTTTCAAGTGCTGTTGTTTCAGATTCCCAAATGAGAGGTGGAATGCACAGCAAGGTATCAAATCACCATCCGGCGTAACGCAGAATGTATTATATCCTGCCATGCAAGAATTTTTGTTCATATCGACCTCAACACCTCCAAAATCTTTCAATTCCCTACCGACATACATAACACTATTTGGGTCTCTCAAAACGACCTCTAACATATCGGGGGAAAGTCTGAGGTATCGGCTAACACATTTGTCACCATCCACAGAATCGGTCACATTCAACTCAAATTGTACTGGTATGCCGTATTGTTTGGCTATATCTGAAACCATATAGTATGACTTCACATTAGGACGCATCACGCAACATTTCAAAACCATTGGCACAGACAATGCCGCAAACTGTTCAATAACAGAAAGCGTCTTTTCCCATGACCCTGCAACTCTCGTAATCTTATCATGGTCTGAGTGTATTCCACTATACAATGAGATTCCCATGAGCCTCGGATAATAGTCTGCCACTCGTTCCACTTTATCCGTAATACTCAGCCCATTGGTAAATATGTCTACTGCTATATCCTTGCTATATAGGTAGTCCAATATCCCCCATATATCTGAATTTGAAAACGGGTCACCACCTGACAAGCAGACTTTCACCAATCCTTCTGCATGAAGTTCGTCAATGATACGCTGATAATCTGACAATGATAATCGTTTCGATATATTGCGGAAACTTTGTTCTTCATCGTTCCTTGTTGCTCCTATGTTGTAACAGTGAATGCACTTCTCGCTACAATTATAGGTTAGTTCAAACATTATGCTGGTAACACCACCTGTTTTTTCCTTATATGCCAACTCAGCATCATTAAGGTCAACAGGATAATCTTCTCTATCGGAATTTGCAACAGGAAAATCGTCACCTTTGAAATCTCTGTGTATCGTGGCCCTGTACGCTTTCACATCATCCTTTGTTTGTTGTTTTGGTGAAAGCAAACCTATTTCCACCAAACTTTCAGCAAAGGACATCAGACTAATTTCGGCAATCCCTGTCAAATCAGACAGCCTTACCAATTCTATAAAACCATTCCTCGGTAATGATAGAATTTCACCGATTACTTGCGCTGAATAATCCTCAAAGTAATATGCCATGCCATCTATTAGGTTGTAATAGATAGCAGCACAAGCCTTCTTGTCAAATCTGCCACAAGTCCACTCAGGCCGGTAATAGATATTGCTTGACTGTTCTTTCATCAATAACCTCATTAGTGAATACTATATAACAAGTCTCGCTTTCATCACGCAAAATAAGTGACTGGTTGAAATAGGTCTTTCCCTGCTGAAACAGGTCTCGGCACTGTTCAAGTGAACTGTGATAGCCATTGAATACGATGATAGTCTGTTTCGTGGAATGCGTTGCCAAATCTATTAGAAAATCCCTTGTATGAGATTTCTCGGATTTTACACCACCAACAAATAAGTCTACAAATATAAAGTCGTATTGATTGGAGGTGTTATGGATGAACTTATAGGCATCGTCATTGATGATATTTAGTTTGTCCGTATCAATACCATTAAGGAAATACTTTCGTGTCAGTTCCACAATGGCAGTCAGATATTCAACAGAATCTATCTGAATGGTGTTATTAAAACGCTTAATCAGAAATCGGGGAATCGTACAGCACCCACCTCCAAGGATTATAGCATTATGGATGGTATGAGATACCGAATAAGCCTCAGCGACCTTTTGAACTGGTAATAAGATTGGTTGGTACACTTCATTGTCGGTATAGATACAGGAATACCCGGTATCTCCATTCCTCAGTGCAAGCATATTTTCACGGCTTACTACCAAAAGAACACCGTCATTGGTAACGACCTCCTCCAATATCTTCATCACTTCTTCCGTATTGAAAGGATTATAACATTTTTATCTCTCCCTATTGTTCCACGGGATTTCAATGCGGCAATCGCTTCGCTCTCACTTGCTGAATATAGCATGATTGTTGCCATGCCATTTGTGGCAGATGCAATCCCCTCCACTCGGTATCTGACAGTAAAACTTTCCTTTATCATACCTTCTTCTTTTGGGAATCCAACTTATCACAGTAAGCCAATATGTCTTGCATTCTTTGGGCTACTCTATTGGCATCGGGGTCGACTAACATGATAGTGTCTCTAAGGACTTTGATACCATCATCATCAAAGCCCTGTTTCTTCAATTCTGCATCATTGGCAGGAAGATTACAAATCCTCTGCATCAGATTACGACATTCTTCTAATGTGGCCATTGCGCCTATTCAATATGCACCTACGGCTCAAATGGTGCGGTTAATAATATTGGATAGGCATATATGAGAAAGTGGAGCCGTTACTGTTTTCTCCCAAAATCCTTGATGTAGCTATTGGACGAGCTGTGATATGGATTCAAGAGACAGAACAAACTCCACTTGGGTGTATTTCGTAGGCATACGAATACAACTCCAAGAAGAGCGTCCTTTCCCATTATTCCGATATCACAGTGGCATTTCTGCCTACTTATGTAAAGTGTCCAATTTTACATCAGCGGAATAAGCGAGATTGCACGCTTCTTCTATATGTCTGCCAACAAAGCCTATTACGGCAATATGGCGGTGCAAAGGTACTCAAAAATAATCGAAGTTTTGAGATTACCGCAAACAAACTTTGAAAATTTCTTGTTTTTAACAGATTTTTGCGCCAACGGATAGCCAACAGGAACTAAAAACCAATCAATATAACTTTTTCTATTAGAAAGCTACATGAGAAAAAGCGTATCACAACCTCATTATTGATTATTTTGACACACCACACAGTTTGATACAAAATTACGCTATCAGACTACGGACATCTATACTGGTAGCGACATCTTTCTGCATTTTTGCGTATAGGTCTCGAAATGGCTGCATCTTGTTCCTAATAGATACCGTTTTAGGTGTCATTGCTCTTATCTTAGCCTCAACTTCTTCTAAATCATTATGGCATTCTCTAATCAGTAACGCCATCATATACTCTTTCAAGCATGAATGGTATGCCGTGGATTCATTCTGCCTTATCGCTTCATCGAATACCGTTAGAATCGGATTGGCATTTGATGATAGTACAGAGTGGAGCCGGTTATCCATCACTCCAAGCAACAATCGAATCTGTGCCTTGGTGTCGATATTCAATTCAAATCTGATTTTCTCTTGGAAGTAGTCTAACAGTTCCTGTCTGTTGGTAATGGTGTTAAGAAACTCTCGGTTACAAGCCTTATTCAATTCCTTCTGCTTGTCGTAGATACTCAGTCGTTTTTTGTATCGGTCTGTCTTAACGGTGTTGTAAATCACAAGCCCATTCCCTTGATACTTGGCACAAGTCCACTTGTCGTAATTGGTAAGGCTCTGCTTCATCTGTGCGATTATCTCCTGCATCTGTGTGGATGGAATGTCTTTGGTGACATCACACTTACAGACTTCTCCATGCGCTAATATCGCCTCTGTATCTATTCGGCATATCCTCATACCGTTAATTGCTTCGAGACATTGAACGATGTTATTACGGTTTATCAGTTGTGGATAATCCTCTTTCAGTATCTTACCCGTAAACTCTATAACAAGTTCCTGATTATTGAAGTCTGCTTGTATCAATAGACAAAATGGTGTCTCTTGCTTATATTTATAGTAAAGGATTTCACCATCCTTAGTTTGTGTGACAAATACAGTTGTGTCTATGTCTTTAATGTCCTCGATGTTTGTGACAATTTTAAGTTTGTCGAAAGTTATCATTACTCATATAGATATACTTTTATTTCTTGCATTTTTGCAAGTTTTGTCACCTTCAGAAGTAGTGAAGTGGAGGCTCTATATCTCCGCTTCATTTTCTTCTTCCTGTATCGTTGCCCAATATTGGACTAATGCTGCCGACAATGACTGTCGATGTTGTTCTGATTTTGGCTTTCCTTTGAGAGCCATCGAAATCTTCTGTTTCGTTTCCTCGCTTAATTTTCTACTTGTACGTTTCATGTTCATATACCTTAATATAATATAAGTATAGGTAAGCACAATAAAAAAAACAAGCCTAATAAACTCGTCTCAATTTTTTTTGCAAAATTTTAAGAATCACACAGGACATGGAATGCCGTGTACCCCCTTCCCTCTATAGGCAGTACCCGTAAGAGCGGTTACAGTAGTCAGCCCTACCTATCCCCCTACCTCCCAACCTGTTACACTCTCAAACCTCATAAAAATGCTACTGAAAGTCCTCGAATTCCGTACAAAGGTAAACTTTACAGAAAGAAAAAGTCTGAAAAACACTTTGTTAATCAGACTTTTTGCAGTACATTTGCATCAAATATGATACTGAAAACTTATAGACCAAGCCAAGGATGATGTTTTATGAACTCAACAATCTTTCGGAAATCACGAATAAAGTTCGATAATTCGTCACCTTTGCCGACAAAAAAGGGGCTGTGTCAAAATAGGCGCAGCCTCTTTTGTAATCTATTGTACAACATAAAGC
>ERZ809407.1699-NODE-1699-length-18006-cov-58.392290_pt1 | contig 18006 bp, 19 predicted proteins | sample MGYA00520792_ERZ809407 | MGnify/ENA primary metagenome ERZ809407 (study PRJEB31576, sample SAMEA3212665) | Homo sapiens | biome: human-gut; feature: human gut; material: fecal | place: Sweden | collected 2012 ...
ACAGCTTCGTCTGGTTTTGCTGCCAAACGCAACACTGAATGAGTTCCGCTAAGGAGAACCCGAAGGTCATCCGATGATACAGGATAGATTGCCTTTCCTGTAATCATTGCTTTAATGGATTCTATCATAATCATATATTTTAATTAATATATCCGACCGCAGGTCTGATTTCGGGTGCAAAGATAAGCTTTATTTTCGGCGCGACCAAATTTTTTCAATAAATAATTTTACAAGAAACTAAAGATGTAGCAGCAATATAAGAATATCTATATCGAATAAAATATACATGAATATTGATAAGATTTATTATAGATTTAGAAAATATGCATAAATGTGATTTGTCGTAATTATTTTTATATTAAACATTATAACATATTAGTTAGCAACATGTTAGCATCTTTTCTTAAAGTATAATATTAATATGTATTTCAGAAAAAATCTATATATGGGTTTCAACCAGCTCAGAACGTCTGAAAAATCTTTACAAAAAATCGAGAAAGGGTGATAAAATAGGAAATATCCTTACAAAAAAATAATCATTTAGAGAATGTTAAATAACCATAATACTCTGATTATAGTTTGAAAGAAGAGGAGTAGCAAAGTGAAAAATCATATTTCGACTTTATACTAGTCTAGAAATCGTCTATTGTTTATATGCTTAATCAGATATTGTGATAGGAATTGCCTAGCACCTGCTGTGAGAATATAACACGCAAGAATATTGCGCATTTAAAAGAGGTGGAGAACACTCTCCACCTCTACCCTCTTGTTTGGTCGATTTACAGATGTACACGACATAGAATAAGTTCTGTGAACGCCGCGTTTACTTGACTGCAAAGATACTTCTTTTCTTTGAAACAAGCAAACTATTCATCATATTTCTTCAGTGCCTCGCTCATACGCTGTTCCAGGTCTCGCAAGCCAGGAACCTCTACCATTGCTAACAGATGGCGAGTTTGGTTACGTACATACACTACGCATTTATGCAGCAAGTTAGCTTGCTTGGTCAGCTTCTCGTTTTTACGCCTAACAGCCTCTAGCTGCATCGCCTTATCCTTCAATGAAGGTATCTTTTTGAGTTCCTTCTTTGCTTCCTTCAACTCCGCTCCCTGGGCAGCCAGGGCAGCAGACAGTTCTTCCACTTCCTTGCGAAGCTCCATGTTCTCTTCAACCTTGCGGTCGTAGTCCTTAACGATGAACATCATCTGATGCTCAAAAGGTATATCATCATTTATTCTTTCCATAACTTTATCTATCCTCTTTATAATTTTGTCGCATGAACCTTTCAATCATCATTACCAGGAATACGTCTCCACAGCCATTTTGCACCCTTCCATGCGAACTTTAATGCATACCAAATAAGGTTGGCAGCAAAGGCAGAAGCGACTAATACTGCAATCCAAACAGGAGCCTTGCCTGGATCAACCGATCTGGAGAATCCGAGCACAGCAGCCGAAAGAAACAGTAAATAGCCAGTAATCATATAATAAAACTGACCTTCTGTCAAGAACTTGCCTTTTACCTTCTCTTCGATCTTCTTAAGTTCCTCCTTTCTTCCCTTTATCTCCTGATCATATTTTGCTAGGTCTGCGTTGAAGCTTTCTTTAAAAGCGTTCAACTTTTCATCTACACCGCTCATTGCGAATCTAACGCTATCACTGATAGCGACATGCGCTTTTTCTGAGCACTTTTTTATACCTTCACAAAAAGCAGCTTCGGATGTAGCTTCCAGTCTCCATTTTGTTGTTTCGTAAGATCTTTCTGAGACACTTAACTCAACATTAGTTAGCTGTCCCTTGATAGCTTCTGTTATTGTCTTCAATTCATAACCAATCTTGCGGACAGAAGGTACAGTACTAAGAAGATCTTCTGTTATTCTTTGAGTGCTAACAGATTCACTCTTCAAGTTAGAATTAGCAAATTCAAGTCTTCTCTGAAGCTTTTCGACCTGTGAAATAATGCTCTCTATCTGAGAAAGCTTGTCGATGCTTTCTTGAAATCTCGTTTCTTCAAAACTGCGCTTTGCTGTCTCCTTACGCATCTGGTATGCTGGTTCTGGTACCGCCTTCGATTCTGTTACAGAATCAAAAGCATCCCCCCAATCGTCTGCTGATTCGAAGTTCTTGTCTTCTATATTTCCGTTTATATTCATAATTTACATAATTAATACTATACTTTCTTCTTCAAGAGCATTCATGTTCAAACACTTGTACCTCTGTCTTCAAAACATGAATGCACTTACTCTTATCTTCCAAGCCCTCTGCCTCTTTTTCTTAAATGACTAGTACACTTATTCATTGCGTTCTTTACCGCCATCTCTGTCATTTTCTCGAAGTCGCTTTTGGTCATACCATCCCAGCGAAGATCATTGTCGTTGGAACCTCCTCCACCACCTCCAGGAGCAGTTTGCGTATTAGCAGCAGTACAGAACTCGAAGACAGCAACCGCCACCATAGTAGCCCTAGAAGGAAGGTTTTCGTCTCTATCCCAATATTCAAGCCTGTTGAGCGGCTTCACCAGCTCATCGATAAGGCTAAATGCAGCATCAGGAATGCGCACATTCTGCGTACCTTCATCATCCCAGTTCTCCTTACCTCGATAAGTAGAACATTTCCATTGAGGCACACGCACAGCCTTTGCTGCCTGAACGCTTGCCGTATGAGCACTTACTGTATGAATACTTGAAGTCTGAGTTTTCTGCTTTCCTGGAGTATTTAACATGCAATTTTCTTGCGTGTTATTTTTGCTCTTAGAAATTCCTTCTGTAGGTTTAGAAAGACTACTATCATTCTCACGCTTCTTCTCCTGTTCAAGAAGAGTCTGTATCTTCTTCCAGGTTCTCGGAAGCTTAGACACCATCAAGTCACGACCGAAACCGATTTTTGACGATTGATACATGACAACGCTAGACTCTCCCCCACCTTTCTTATATAGCTGTTCTCCGATACTATAGCCTCGGCAGATTCCCTTTGAATCATACTTTGCATCTATGATCCACCCTTTCAGCCTCATAAGTTTAAAGTATTCTTCAAGATCAAACACCTTCATGTTGCGAAGGATGCTGACAGCATCGTTATGAATAGCAGTCTTTCTTCTACCCTGCTTATCCTCTGCCTTAGTCCATCCTCTTTCAATAGAAAGCGTGTTCGCTGCCATCATGCCACGTTCACGGATTCTATTTGCATCTTGCAGTTCATCGCTCATGGTGATACGATTCACAATAAGATGAATATGCCAGTTGTCTGTATCACGATGTATTGCGGCCACCCACTGCGAGTGCGCAAAATCTGTATGCTTGCCTACGACCTTCCCTTTTTTGTTTTTGAAGTTCGTTGAGTCCAGAACCCGGATGGCATCATCAAGCATCTTTTTCCAGTCTGCCGGACTCCAGCCCTGGCACTCTTCTTTTGCCGGGCAGATTTCGACACGAAAGAAACCATCTTTTATTCGATGCTTTGATTTCGCTTGATGAAGCTTCATCGATAGCCACACATCGTTAGCGTCAGGTTCTTCTGCTATGAGGTTTTCCGTGCTGATGCCACGTGCCGCTAAAATGAAAGGTTGCTCACCGGGCTTAAGAGGTTTTTCTCCACCACGCTCTTTTTTCTCTTTATTCATAGCATAGTTGATGGCGTTTCCGGCATGAGCACTACCTATTGTTGTTATCTTTATAATCATGTTTTTTGCAGTTTAACGAACTTATGCAGGAAGGTAACGACTTGTTTAATTTCGCGTCTGTAGTCTTGTAAAGACTCTCCTGTTGCCAGGTATTCAAGTCGATCCCTTTTCGACATTTCTTGAAAGATACCATTCTTTAAGAATGCTGCATAATGACTTAGATGAGAACTTAATTGTCTAATATTAGTCATAAGCTCTATTTCACTATCAGTAAAAGCAGCTACTACTTTTCCATCTTCACAAACCTTCCTGCAATATTCAGTAACAGACATATTGCATTTCTTAGCAGAAGCAGATAGCTGCTCATAAGTACTTGCCCTTACTCGCATATCGATGCGCTTAGAGGCGGTTTCCTTCCTTCTCACTATCAAGCCACCTGAAGCTTTTGTCAACAAGTCAAGTCTGTACTTACCTCTCTTGTTCAACTGAAACTTCTTATAGTCCTCTTCGGAGATTTCATAGCTTTGTCTCAGCATACAAGTAGCTCCGCTCTCTGCTATATTAGCATGTAGATAGAACTTGTCTGGACCACCGGAAACCGTCATATCAAAGACTTGAATTGCCTCGAAAGAATACTTCTTTGAGACGCTTCTATCCCTGTTGATGCGCTTGTAATAGAAGCCCCGGTCTGGCTCCAAGGCATTAAGCAACGCCTTTCCATTGCACTTATATCTTGTTTCTTTTTCTTCCATAATTCTTTGTCTTTTGTATGATCAAATGCGAGCTTGCGAGCATCAAGTATTTTCACCTAGCCATTTCTGCGAAGCAAGAAAAATGGCGGGTGAAAGTTATACTTGCAATATAATACATAATACCGCTCTAGTAAAACTCACAACAAAGATAGTAAAATACTCTGTATCAGCAAAGAAACATGCAGGAATAAAGTTTATATTTAATGATAATTAAAGCTAGCAACACTTGTTTTAACTTTCGTCAAGATTACGCTTGATATTGCAGCACGAACATAAACAGAAAGAGGAAGTGAAGAAGGCATAGCGGTACGAAGCGAGAAGCAACAAAAGAAGAAAAATGCAACTATATGCAAAAAACTATATCAGAAAATTACCTATATCAAAAAATCTTTGTACCTTTGCATTATCTGATACAATTAGCATTATCAGAAAATTCAAAAGATTAATTGATAAAGAAACATAATATGATAGCAGTGATATACGCAAGAGTATCTTCGAACTCCGGAAGACAGGACACAGAAAGACAGGTCAACGAACTGTCAGCTTACGCTAGAAACAACAACATAGAAGTTGCTAAAGTGTTTCAGGACTACGTTAGTGGTGCTACACCAAATGTGCAGCGTTGGGTACTCCAGAACTGCTTAAAATATTGTACCGAAGAGAACACTAAGGTTTCTTGTATTCTTATGTCAGAAGTATCACGTTTGGGACGTGACACATGGGAAATGATTGAACTTGTTAAATTCTTTCACGACCATCATTTGAACGTGTACTTTATGAGAGAAAACCTTTTCATGTATAATCAGGATGGTACAGAGAACCCTCTCTTCTCGATGCTCTTTGCTATGTTCAGTAAGTTTGCAGAGAATGAGAGAAGCGCAATAAAAGAACGCCTTCAGAGCGGTTATCAGAACTTCCGATCAAAAGGCGGTAAGGTTGGTCGTAAACCTGGAAGTAAGAAAACTATCGAGCAATTGGAACAGGAATATAAGAATGTTCTGAAAGAATTGAGAAGAGGAACTAGCATAGCTAGAACTGCAAAGCTTTGCGATGTATCAACTGCAACAGTAGCAAGGTTGAAGAAGATCTTCAAGATAAACCTTCAGCAGAAAGACTAGTATCGCCAGTTCCCGGTCTCTTCTCTATCGTCAATAGGTACAACCAAACTTATATGTCCGTTTTGACTATAATAGTAGAGCATTATCTCTCAAAAAGCACAGAAGTAAAAAGTTTTGACGCGCGCAAAAATGCCTGCTTCTTGTACGTTAACAGAAAGTCAGCGCACACTCATCGACGAACAAGCAAGCTATAGCCACACAGAAGCAAGAATGAGGGGCAGGGGGGCTTGTCCCCCCGCCCCTACAAGTCAAAAATAATCGATTCTTCTTTAAAAAAAACATCAAAAATCACCTTCACCCACCATGATGTTGTTGATTGTTTCTTTGTTTATTGTATATATTATTATAGCAGTGTGCTAAATAAAAGGTAATTTTAGAGCAAAAAGGGTCTAATAGAGTTCTGAATTTCTTTCTTCATAATGGTAATACTTTGTATGTAAGAAGTTTATGAGCTTTTTATTAATCTAATCTTCTTCTAACTTTCTTCTATTTTATTTCTATTTTTTATCTAATATTCTTCTAGGAAATGAGCAGTTCACTGCGCTAAGGATAGTTCACGACAGTTTTTAAACCTGATGGGGTGAAAAACAGAATAAAGTAGAAATATTATACGCCAAAAACGTATGGAATATTTATATGTAAATTCTTCCTACTTTTTCGCCACTTTTACACCTAGCAGAGTATATAAATATCTTATTCTTAAAAAAATATATGAATAGTTGAAAATCTACTTTTTATCTGCTTTTCCATCTGTTTTTTATAGCTATATTATCGTATAGCTATATTACTATATTTACGTATTGTGAGTAATATTTATAGCAATATTCACGGAAATATGATAAGCAAATGTTAAAAAACAGCAGTTTTTTCGCTTTTAACTTGTTTGATTCAGAAAAAAAGCGTATCTTTGCATCGCAAATCCGAAAGGTTTAAGCACTGTCCTCTGATGCACTGATATTACAGTGCTTGAGAGAATTTTATTTTTAAAAGCACTGTAATGAGTTATCTGTGAAGATAGCTCATTATTTTTTTGCCCATATATTACCCATAGCTTTTGCAAATGTTAATTTCAAAGGTATATCGCATTTATGTCTTTGCTTCTCAAATGATTTTGTACCTTTGCAATATTATAAATACAGGAGATTGCAAAGAACAGTATCAAAATGAAAAGGAATCTGAATTTTAACAAAATAAGGCACAATAATCAGCCAAAAGCTTATTAAAGTGTTAAATTTGAAAATTTATTCTTTTTTTTGTTGGTATTTGAAAAAAAATAGTTACCTTTGCCTCCGCTTTTAAGAATAAAATAGATATGACAGAGTTTAAATTGGTGAATGTGCGAAGTATAGTACCACATCACCGCAAAGAAGCAAGTAAGGTGATAGACAATATCATAAGCAGTACAGCTATGTTGTATTGCTCAACTATCATTTTGTCTGTATTGGGAGGATTTGCTTATGTTCATTAATATAATCGAAGGTACAGACGAGTGTCGTTGCTTTAGTAATACTGCAGCGATGAATGTATATCTCATGCTCTATGCAGAAAGTATAAAGCAGAAGAAGTATAGAGGAATCTCTTTGCCTTCTGGTCAGGCAGTTGTTACAAAACAGACTATTTCAACAAAATTTCTGTGTTCAATAGATAAGGCAAAAGGGTACCTGAAAACGCTCATGCGAAATGGTTTGATACAGCTTCAATACAATGCCAAGATCAAGAAGAACATCATCACTATCCCAGCTGTAAATCCGTCTCCAGGAACAAATTATGTTCAGATGCAAATCCCGGAAGAGGTTAATATAGAATGTATATATAAGAATAGATGTAAGTTTCTAACTAATATATATATGTATCTAACACTTCATGCGTCTCATAGATCTGAAACCTCCCTGGTGGCAAACACGAATGCACATCGTGGCGAGCTTATCGGTACACTAGGAGATATAGCGGCATTTTGTGGCTGTTGTATAGAGACTGTGCGCAACGTTTTGAACAAGTTGAAGGAGTTGAAGTTGGTTGTCTATGATGCTTTCCAGAGTGTTGCTACAAGAGTGAAGTTGCTGTTCTACCCTGCTTTGAAAGAAGCAGCGAAGAAAGTTACAAAAGCTATTGAAACATTCGTAAGAAAAGACACAAAGAATGATAATGTCACAAATTCAAAAAACGTGGCAGCACCTTCTGTGTCTAATAATAACAGTATTTCTACGACTGAAGATATAGTAGAAACACCTGTAACAGAAGATGTTAAGTATCTCTTGTTTGAAAAGAAACACAACAAAAATATATCAAGATTGAACAATATTATCACTGAAGTTGATCGTGCAGTCAAAAAAATGAAGTTTCCGCTAGAACAGTTAAGAATTGCGCTAGAGACTCTTTATGAAAAGAACGAGCAAAAGAACAAAAATGGTGAAATCAATGCTTCTATGATTATTACATTTCTTGGTGAATATAAAAAAGAAATGTTGAAAGCTGATTATGCTGCAAGAGAAAAAGCCGAAAAGGAGCATAAGTTCTTGGAAGAAAAAGCTACAAAGGAGAAGGACTTGAAGACGCTTGATGATAGCTGGCAGCTTGTTAAAGATGCAGCCGTTGAAGTCAAGAAGCAAGGGCAGCTCACCTCTTTTTCGGAAGCAGAAATATCAACTATGTATTATCTCTTAAATAACATAGGTGTTGCTCGACATACTTTATTAGAGCGAGGTCAGATTCTTGCTTTTGCTAAGGATGATCTCATAGAACAGGATTATAAATCACGTAAGCAGGGATGGAGCGAAGATACTATTGCGCAAGCAATTCTTCTCGAACGTCTGCTTGCTAAAAGCGAGATAACGGAAGCTGAAATAGAAGACTCTCATTTGAAAGATAAAAAACTCAAAACAGAAAGTCTAAATAGGTTTATTGCTGACTACAAGACAAGTAGTTGGGCAAATTCTGTTGCACAAAAGTAGCTTTTGTGCAACAGATGCAATGCACTATTATCTTATAGTGAAACTTTCTTAAAATATTGGTATATATTTGTTTAAGTCGTGTGTAAATGTTATCTTTGCAACATGTTAACATGATTACATTGTAATATAACAACATTGCAACATTTAAACATGGTAACACGTAAACATTATAACAAATAAAGTGTGTGAGTTATGAATAAAATAGTACTTGTCTCGAACCTGAAAGGAGGTACTGGTAAAACCTCTATTTGCGAGCTGCTTGCGATTTATACGGTAGAAAAAGAACTGCCGTGTATGGTACTTGATGCAGATAATCAGCTTGATGTTTATGAAGACCGAAAAGATGATCTTCTTAAACATCCAGAAGCCTCTCCTGTGTACGATATATCTGCGTTAGATGTTGATGCTAATCTTCCAGCTGTTATCACAAAACTGAGAGAATTAGATGGTATTATCTATATCGATTGTCCTGGATCTCTTGACAATAATCATCTTGCCGTCCTCTATCAGGCTGCTGATGCTGTTGTAGTCCCTTTCCGCTACGAAAGAAAAAGTGTGAGAGATACCGGAAAATTTACCCGCATCTTTAGAAAATTAAATGATAGTGCCAAGATGATATTTGTTCCTAATCTTGTTCGTGCCACGTCTGACAACCGAGAAGCTATCAAGGAAGCTCGCAATTGGTCATACGAAGAGTTCGGGCAGTATGGCTACATTACACCTCGTATTCGAGAGTGTGTACATATAGAAGACTGTAACACTATCGCTTTAGATAGTAAGCAGAGATTTGAAGTACGATATGCTTTTGATGCAATACTTGAACAAATAGCAAAATAATCTGCAAATATCGTGCAGGTAAAAATATTAAAGAATAAAATTATGGCAAAGAAAGAACTTAAAAATAGTATGATGGGGCAAGACATGAAGGCTATGTTAAGAGGTGAGGCTGGTATTTCCGAGCCTACTACCTCTTCTTCCGTTCAAACAGAAATGGCTAAAGATACTCCTCGAAAGAAAACTGAATCAAAGGAATATGAGCGTTTTAATTTTGTCTGCAGTACAGAACTTGCAGCAAAAGCAAGAGCGATTTCACGCAAGGATGGATTCACTATACGTGCGCTCATGGAGAAAGCTATGACCGACTTTTTTGAGAAGTATGAGGCAAAGAATGGAAAGATCAAGCTTCTGAAATCCAAAGATATAGAAGATGTGTTATAGTGTCTGCTGTTTTTAATATGTAAACATGTTGATGTTTAGTAATGTTGTTAATGCAACTTGTTGTAATGTGGTAGTGTAAACATGTTGGTATTGCAACAAGCTAACATGTAAGTATGTAAACTATATGAGTCAAGCAGAAGTAGATGCAGCTAACAAGCTCATAATAGATTCAATCACGAAATACAAAGTCATCGTTGCAGGATGCCGGGACTTTGCTGGTTACGAGCTACTGAAGGAGAAGTGTGACTTCTACCTACAGAATAAGAAACCGGAAAATATCGTGATCGTCTCCGGTCATGCCAGTGGTGCTGATGCCCTGGGTGAACGCTATGCCCAGGAGCGAGGCTTGCAGCTGGAGACATGCCCGGCAGACAGGAAAGCCCATGATAGGGCAGCCGGACCGATTCGCAACGCTCAGATGGCAGATGTTGCCGATGCTCTCATCGCCTTCTGGGATGGCAAAAGCCGAGGAACAAAGAACATGATAGATACGGCTACAAAGCGAGGCTTGCAGGTGGCTGTGGTTAGATATTAACAAATAAAATTCATAGATATGGATATTGTAAAGGAAATCATCAACTGTGAGACGAACACGAAGTTTGTTAGAGTTCACGACGAGGGGTCTATTGATATACCAGACGTAATCTTCTACGTTCTCTACGAGAGCGGAGATACAGACGTAGTAGGATGTTGTATAGGTGAGGGATATCCTCAGATTGCCGGAGAGGTTGATGATGAAGACTGTCGTCTTCTAGGTGTCTTAACTGAAATCACGATAGATGACTATTTCAATTACCTTGAAGGTAGCTATGATGATGCGGTAGGTGCTGTAAAAGCATTTGTGGAAGAGGCAAAGAGAACACTTCCTCTTCTCCGCATAGACACAAGCGTGGATGAATGGATGAAAGAACATTAAAAATACAATAGATTATGTTCAAAATGCCAAATTGGCATCTTGAACAAAGTAGGGTAGTAACAATTTAAATACAATAATAATGAAACAGAATGAAAACAACATAGATTGCGCTCCATCCAAGGATGAGGAAGGAGTAGCAAAGTGCTTAATACAAATGTGCAAGGACTCCAATGCTGCTATTACTTCCTATAGTATGGACAGTGAAGATGGCTACGAAGTGACGATTTCTGCTCGCAAGAAGGGAAAGAGGACATATAACGAGTTCTCTCTAGAGCAGTTCGAGGCAATCAAGGCTATGGCAGAAGAGAAACTTGACCAGGCAGAGGATAAGCAGAAGCTTCAGAACATCATCGATGTTTGCGATAGCAATATTGCGGATGCAAAAGAAAATGAACAGGAGGAAGAGAACCTTGATGATGAGGAGGAATAATAACATTTTAAATTAATTGATATGGAACAGAATGAAAATGAGATAAAGGAGAAAGAACTGTTTGAGTTATCACTTACTTTTACCGCAGGTGATGATAAAAAACAATTTGGTGTGACAATGAAGGCTAAGAAAGACGGCAAGGAAACGTCTCTTGACCTGTTCGATAGTGACTTCATCGAAATGAGCTACAATGGTGTGAAGATGGTGTTCAGCCAGATTTCTTACTTATACGTGAAGAACCTTCATAATACAGGGCGAATATCTGACGAAGAGTACAATGCCATCATGGCTCATGCTGGGCAACAGCCACAAAGTAAAGCAAATAATGAAGAAGAGTAGAAGGAAGAGTGTTTCGAGAATGAAGATAATTAAAGGAAAAGTCAAATGGCTGAAATAATAAACATTGTATATGACAACACCATAAGTTTCATAGGAACTATGCCTAAGAAACTTAGAAAGGAGTATGGGCAGTTCTTTACATCTCCCCATACAGCTGACTTTATGGCTAGCCTTTTCAATGTGGATTTGAACGTTCATTCGCTCAATATACTTGACGCTGGAGCAGGTTCTGGTATCCTTGGAATAGCTTTTGTTGCCCATCTTCGAAAACTTGGATACATAGGAGAAATCTTTCTTGTATGCTATGAAAATGATAGTAATATTATCCCTATATTGGAGAAGAACCTTCTTCTGGCTGTAGAAAAATATAATATCACATTTTCTATTAAGAAAGAAAACTATATAACTTCGCAAAAATTCGCTTCAGAAGAGACATCTTGCATATATGATATTGTTATAGGAAATCCACCATATAAGAAGATTTCAAAGGATGCTATCGAGGCAAAAACAATTCCGTCCGTTTGCTATGGTGCGCCAAATCTATATTTTCTATTTTGGGCTATGGGTATCAATAATTTAAAAGAAGATGGAGAAATAGTATATATAGTGCCTCGTTCCTGGACTTCAGGAGCCTATTTTGAGCGTTTTAGGGCCTTTTTACTGCAGAATGGTGTTATTACCCATATTCACCTTTTCGGGAGCAGAGATAAGGTTTTTGATGGTGATTCCGTACTTCAAGAAACAATTATCGTAAAAGTGAAGAAGACCACAATTAAACCGGAATACGTGGAAATGACATATTCGTCAACTTCGGATTTTTCTGATACAATAAGCTATTCTGTTAAATATGACTCCGTTGTTGGAACGAATGGGTATGTATATCTTGTCACCAACAAGGACGAAGAGGAAGTTTTGAACACGCTAAACAGATTTGACAACACTTTAGTATCAGACAATCTTCGGATGAAGACAGGACTTATAGTTGATTTCCGTACTCGTGAAGTTCTTAGAGATGAACCTTCAAAACAGACATATCCGCTTTTGTATTCACAGCATATTAAAAATGGCAGGGTTCATTGGCCAATAGGAAAAGAGGCAGAATATATAGATACAACCAGACGTGGCTTTCTACAAGAGAACACCAACTATCTCCTGGTAAAGCGTTTTACTGCAAAAGAGGAAAAGAGAAGACTGCAATGCGGTATATATCTTAAAGATGACCATCCTGATTACGAATATATCAGTACGCAGAACAAGGTCAACTTTATCAGGTGTGATACTCCTGAACTTGCCTATGGGCTGTTCGCATTGATGAACTCCACCATTTATGATATCTACTATCGTATTCTGAATGGTAGTACGCAGGTAAATTCAACCGAGATTAACAACATGCCAGTTCCCGACACGAATACGATTAAGGCTATGGGCAAGCAGTTGATGGACATGGAATTAACAGAGAACAATTGTAACAAGGTATTAAGGCAATGGACAAAATAGGTTTAATGAAACAGACTCTACAGAGTCTAGACGTGCCAGTAAAGCAACAAAGTGACCTTTGTGCATTAACTTTACTGGCGATGGCAGGAATAAAACCTGAATCTGAATTCACTTCTGCTACAAACGAATGGGTACGCATTCATGATGTGATAGTCTTTATCAAAGATAATTACGCCATCTCCTATGCAGAAAACTCCAGAGAGACGTTTAGAAAACAAGCTATGCATCATTTCAGAACAGCTGCGTTTATCGAAGATAATGGTAAGGCCACAAATAGTCCTAACTATCGCTACCGCCTTACACCTGAGTTTCTTCGGGTTATTAAAAACATAAAAGAAATGCCAGATGGTTTTGTCTCTAATTTAGAGAACCCTGCAGCAACGCAGTTTCTTCGCGAGCACGAAACATTGAAGAGTATCTACGCTTCCAAGAAGACAGTGCAGAAAATGCCTGTAAAAATCAACAACAAAGAATATTCGTTTTCTCCAGGTAGCCACAATCAGCTTCAAAAAGCTATCATAGAAGAATTTGCCCCTCGCTTTGCGCCAAATTCAGAATGTCTGTATGTTGGTGACACAACAAACAAGGATATGGTAAAAAATGAACAAAAACTGAAAGAATTAGGTTTCAGTATTACGTTACATGATAAGATGCCAGATGTTGTTTTGTACAGAAAAGATAAGGACTGGGTATACTTTATAGAGGCAGTAGATTCTGTTGGTCCAATGGATCCGGAGCGAATTAAGGATATAGAAACAATGACAGAAAATGTCAAATCTGGTAAGATTTACATAACAGCCTTTCTATCATTTGCAAAATTCAAGAAGTTCTCTGAACAGCTTGCCTGGGAAACAGAGGTATGGATTGCAGATATGCCTGATCACATGATACACTTAAATGGCGATAAATTTATGGGACCAAGAATATAATGACATAAATATGTTTAAGATACTTCATGCATCTGCAGACTATTTTCTGTGTTCCTTCGAGTTTGAGAACCTGGAGACCAGGGAACATATCTTTGCAGATTACTTCGATGATCCACTTTATGAGCTTCTTACTAAGTTCAACCTGGATTACGACCACGAACTGGTAGGGAAGGAGATTGAAGTCATCCCTTCCGACCTGTTTGTTAGATCAGAAGAGTGGGCTATGGAGAGAAGCGAACAGCCTTTTGAAGGTGCATGGCTTTATCCCTGGCTAAAACAAAAGGATTCTGCAACACAATCAAAAAAGCGCAAAGGAACGTGAAGCCGAGTTGTCGAGCATTATCAAGGATGAGCGACTGAAACCAGAGGAAACAAAGAAGTTCATCGACCAGGCGTTTGAAGATGGCTATGTGACCTCTATAGGTCTGGCCATAACCAACGTGCTACCACCGATGCCATTATTCTGTGGGGGAAAAGGCCAATCGTGAGAAGAAGAAAGAAACGGTGCTTACAAAGCTTACCGGATTCTTCAATAGATTCTTTAATGTTTAATAAAAACTATAATATTAATTAGGTTAAATATGAAAAAGTTGCTGTTAATAATGACTATTTTTCTATTGTTGGCCTCTTGCGCTAACAATGGAAGAACCGCAAGCCAACGAGTAAACGATACATGCCATATTGAGCAATATTTCCATAAGTTTATGGCACGCTATCCAGATGGTCTCAACAATGAGATAAAAAAGGAAGAAATGAATAAGCAATTTGTTGCCGAAATAACAGATTCATTACGCAACTCGAACTGGTTGCTTGAAGATCTTCCTTTAAGTTTTGAAAGTATTCAGAAATGTGACGACGGAAATTGTTATGTACATTTTCAAAGTTGGATAAAGCCTACAGACTGGGAATTTAAGGATTTCGACTTTAATGAGGTCTGCTTTGATTTGGTCGGCGAAGTCCCTTCCAGCTATATTGACATTCTCAAAGAAGGGGATTATTACGTAGTCCATGGTAGGCTTAAGAGATTCATACGGCTCTCTGAATTTAAATTATACACCGACGAAATGGCTTATACACCTTTTATTGGAATCGAAAAAGAAACCCTTTCTGACACAAGAGTTAATTGGCAACTAGGCATGATGCTTTTTGATATAGATTCTATTTCTGAATACAAACCAATACCATAAGGCATTATACTTAGGGTTAAACAAAACAAATATATTCTATGCCCCATAAAGAGCGTTAGGATGGCAGCATAGAATGTATTGACACGTTATAACAAATAAGATTATTTGATATAATAAAATATGATAAACGACATAGAAAAACGAATTGAAACTCTTCTCGCAGAAATCCACATTTTTAAAATTGAGAGAAAAGAGATTGATGAGAAGATTAAAAGCAAAAAACAGGAGCTAGAAAACTGTAGTAGAGAACTGCTTTCTTTACAACAGGAGCTAACCTGCCCACATCAACCAAAATATGATATGCCTCAAATTCCAAGCAAATATAGGACAAAGGAATGGTATGCCAAAAGGGATGCAATTTTACTTAGAGACAACCATACATGCCAAATGTGCGGTGAGCCTGCTACGCAAATACATCACATAAATTATAAAGATGAGAATTGGAATAAAGTCGGAAACGAGATATGGCGTTCTCCTAAACCATACCTTGTTTCTCTGTGCGCAACATGCCATAAGAAATTTAAAGTAACCTATTGTTATGATGCAATATTCATTCCGGCAAATCCTCCAAGACTAGCTTCAAGCGAAAGAAAATGTAAAAGAACAGACCTTGAATTGGTCAATCCAAGTTGGGAAGAAGTTTCAAAAAAATTGCGTCATATCGATCTCAGTTATGACTATCGACAAGAAAAAGCGATGTTTCTAATAGTGCTTAATCCAGAATCAACAAAAATAGGTCGAGAATTGTTAGGATTACAAAGTAAGAATGGAATAAACGAACTTGACAAGTATAAAATAATACACCGCTATAATGGAGGTTCGGATGTTAAATTCTTAATGAGAGATTTAGAAGACTTACAGAAATCATTTCCTTCGACTAGAAAAAACTGCCAGTTCGTTATAAAAGAAATAAAGCCTTTAATTGAACTTGGCAAAAGAAATCCCCGAAAAGGAATCATTCATATGGCTCAAAAGCGTGAAAAGGATGGGTATGCTATTGGCATTTTCGATATAGAAAAGAATGCTTTCGTTCGTATATTCGACATGTCAAATGTTCCGGGATATTGCAACGCGCAGAATAAAGACTACAATTTTCTCAGTCAATTCTATGCATTAAAATACGTATCGGACAGATGCAAAGAAACTGGTGAAAAATCATACGATATTCCAATATTTCCTAATGACTCTAACGGAGATTTGTCTTACATAAATAACGAAACCGTGCAAGCCGAAATTGAGTCTCGCATAGAAGACAAAAACATATACAAGCTTGTAAATGAAGAGATGATGAATATAGACTTCTCTAACTTTTATCTATATGAAGAGAAGTGGCATAAAGAATTTTGGGGAGAGATCCCAACGGCAAAATACAGACACAAATCCCTTTTAAAGATAAAAAAAGAAAACGGTTTATGACAGTATAACTATTGGTAAAGTTGCGAGGGGTGGGTCGAAATTTTGACTACCTCTATTTTCTATAACATCCTTGTATGCAATTACATCAAAAATTACCACATGTAAACATACAAACAAAACAACAATGAAACATATCAGCATTAATACACAACAACAAATACAAAACAAGAGTTAGAAGTTAAACTTAGACAATAGTATCTAATAACCTGCAAAATGTTTGCGTATAAAAAATATTTTTTGTACCTTTGTGCTAAATATAACGAACAATACAAATTATAAAAATATTAGTTATGGGTTACCAAGAAAGATACGAGAAGAAGACAGAGAGCATATTGAAGTTGCTCTCTCAAAAGAAGATGTTTGCATTTGTGTGTCACCTATGCAGACTTGCATATCCAAAGTTACCTCCTATCTCAGAACGTCTGAATATAGATTTCATTATGGAGAGAGAAGAGGAACGAAGAGATAGATATGTCACATACAAAATCCTAGAACGATTCAGATTCAACAAATGCAAAGGCTCAACCATCGATGCTGTCCTTTTTGTCCTTCCGGCATACCATTGCTTGCAGCAGGATGCATGCCTCACTGTTGGCATGATGGTAAAGAAGTTCAAGAAAGACTTTGCCGTACCATACCTGGAGGATGATATTATTGAATATCTTGGCAGAACTGACTTTCTTTTCTTGGCCGTTTCAGACAAGATTTCGGATGTTGCTTTAAAGCTAGCTGAAGATCTTGGACACAAGCGTCCTGAAGCTTTAGGCAAAATTGGCGTTGTTGGACTCGATACAGGTTTCTGCTACAATAGCCCGACCCGACAGCACATGAGCACAGAAAACAAGATGTGGCTATATCAAAACGCACTCTACCAATACGGTTCTAGAGATTTTGTATTCGTAACAGAAGAAACTGCAGAGCAAAAAGAAGTCGCAGATGTAGAAGACGGAAAGGAAAGTAACCTGCAAAAGAAATGCAGGAAAGGAAACGAGGAAGATGAAGCTGCACGTAAAGCGGCGTTCAAATCAAGACAAGAAATTCGTGAAAAAAGAGCTGTAGAACTCGCAAAAAAATCAACAGATCTCAACGAGGAAGCAAGACAACGACTTGTTGCTTTACCACAAAAGGCACAAGAGGTTTTTTGGTCTATAAAAGAATCGAAAGAGAAAGGAAAGCAACTCAAAGATATAGCTCTGGAACTAGGCTATTCTGAAAGAACAGCCGCTTATGCGCTTTCTAGCTTGTCAGAGGCGAATCTGATAGCACGTGAAGGCTCTAAAAAAGCAGGAGCCTACAAGGTAACTAAGATGGTGTCATGTAAAACAACGTGCGGTACTTGTGCGATAGCCCTAAACTGCAAGGATTTTAAGTCTGTATAGTTTTGCTTGCTCTCTTCGACAGAGAGCAAGCACCTGTTAATCTAAATTCTGATTCTATACGAAAATGCACCGCTCATAGCGTATAGATATAAGACGTCGTTTTTACTTCTTGTTTAATTTTCCGTATAAAAAGTCTACCATATATGCGTTATGTGGTAGGTTGGAGACAACAAGGTTCAAATTCTCATTTTTTCATGTAAACCTTAATTCCGCAACACTTTGATTTAACTTTATTTATAAGTTCCTGAGCAACAAA
>ERZ809407.1700-NODE-1700-length-18006-cov-11.338533_pt1 | contig 18006 bp, 16 predicted proteins | sample MGYA00520792_ERZ809407 | MGnify/ENA primary metagenome ERZ809407 (study PRJEB31576, sample SAMEA3212665) | Homo sapiens | biome: human-gut; feature: human gut; material: fecal | place: Sweden | collected 2012 ...
GCATTCACCTACCACCTCCCCCTACGGGTACTCCTCCTTCCTGAAGGAGGAGAGTGGTGGATACTATCAATTATCAAATTGTTATTTTCCCAATCAACCTTACCACTAAAATTGAAGAAGAATATATATTTATAAAGCGACTCCGGTCAATCTCTTAACCGGAGTCTTACTGATTTTTACTTTGATTTGTTTTACTTTGCTTTGATTTGCTTTGCTTTGCTTTGATTTTACTCCTTTACCCCGTAAACAACAGTGTGGAGCTTATGTCTTATATCTTCGTAATCCTTTTCCGGATTCAAGTCACCGTACACCATTAAATACATCGGAAGAAAATCATCTCCGGGCTTGTAGGGCGGCTGATAATAGTCATTTTTCCACAAGGTGAATCCTTGACGCTCATAGAAACAAATACGGCGTTTTGCCATTTCCTCTACGGGGCGTTCTACTTCCAGTACGATAGGCAATTGCAGGTGGTTGCACAAGTATTCCAACGTCCGTTTCCCGTATCCGCCGTTGCGCAGGGCGGGATTGGTGGCGAAGTGTTCTACATAGTAGAAGCGGTCGAAATCCCAGTACGTGATGAACCCAATAGGCAGGTCATCATCAAAGATGATATTATTATGAAAGTTGCCCGTCCGGTCGGTATACTCGCGTAACTCTTCCAATTGACGGTATTCTTCCGGTGGAAATGCATCAACGAGGAGTTCTTCCATAAACTTGTAATGTTGTAAATCCGATGTGCTGATCGGTTGAAGCTTAATCATAAAGGCTTGGGTTTTTAAGTTTGACAAACGTTATTTCTTTATGGCACATAAAATTCGATAATCCGGCGGATTGCGCGTTGGCAGACCGGGCAAAATTCGGGATGCTCATTGGTTTTCATGCGGCAGTTGTACGCCGGGCGATAAATACCTTTGAATGAATAACCACCTCCTTCATACACGCCTACCGGGTAATTCTTTTGTTGGGCAACCGGAGTAGGTACCGGTGTGTGTGGAGGGAGCATATCTTCCCATTTGGAGGCGAAGTTCACCCGTGTTGTGATATTCTGTTCCCACGGTTCCACATCCAGCGGATAAGTGTCGGTCATCGTATCATCCTCGTAAAAATACTCGTCCGCGAGTCCACCGAAACTGTGTCCGAACTCATGGACGACCACCGGTTTGAACATGGGATGATGCGCAGTGGTCAGCGTGTAGGAATTGTAGATTCCTCCTCCGCCGTATACATCCGTGTTGGCGAGGATAATAATATGCTCATAGGGGATTCCCGCCAGCGCATTGTGGATCGATTTCACCCGGCTGGTAGTCAGATAACGTTCGGAATAGAACGTGTCGAAATGCGAGTGGACGGCAGTTTGCTTCCATTGGTCTGCACGGGGGACACTTACGCCGCTGTCGGTAGACGGGCTGGCTACGGCGACGATATTGAATTTCTGTTTCATCGACCGGAACGGTTCGTGTGAGAACAAGCTTTCGCAGGTACGTTGCGCATCCTGATAGAAAACATCCATTTCCTTTTCCGTATATCCTTCGGCGAGAATGGCGACATCAATGCAGTCTTTCTCGCTGCCGCTTTGCAACATATAACGATGCGGGGTGACGTGCGATGTGCCGCGTTTGTGGATTAAAATATCCTCGGGCGATACAATATGCTTGAAGTTTGCCATAACATCCTTACGGGGCGAATATAACGTAATTTCTACTTCTACCGTTTTCTTGGGAAAAGGCAGGAGAAACGTATTTTCGAATCCTTTGGCAGTTGTCCGGGCTTCATCGGTCGACAGCCATTCCTGAAACAGTGAAGAAAAGGATGTTTTATAAATACATTGTCCGGTGGCAACGTCTTTCACGATAATTTGCCCGTTTCCCGCCAGGGGAAGTTCGGATAAATGGTGTTGTCGTCCGGCCCAGGAAGGCAGTTGTGAGAGTTCGTCCAGATAGATCGCCTGACGGTTGGCGTCTCCGGTGAAAATGTAATCCACTCGTAATGTTTTATCTTGAAAAAAGTCCGCAAAATTTTGCGCGTAGCTTGTCAGAGTGGCAAGGAAAAAAAGTAGTGTACAGCAAAATTGTTTCATATAAATAGTATATTTATGTTTTCCACAAAGGTACAAACTATTGTTGACTTATCCGCTTTCTGCAAATAAAAGTAATAAATTATAGTATTTGTTGCCGGAAAATCGCTAACTTTGCATAAAAGATTCGTCGATTAAAACAATTTGATTCAAATATGGGACATCATCAATTAGATAGTTTAGATGAGCAGATTCTGAAGTTAATAGCCGGCAATGCGCGTATTCCTTTCCTGGAAGTAGCGAGAGCTTGTAACGTTTCCGGCGCGGCCATTCATCAGCGCATTCAGAAGCTGACTAATCTCGGTATATTAAAGGGTTCGGAATATGTGATCGACCCTGAAAAGATAGGATATGAGACTTGCGCTTATATCGGCATTTATCTGAAGGACCCCGAGTCCTTTGATTCGGTGACAAAAGCCTTGGAAGCGATTCCGGAAGTGGTAGAATGTCATTTCACCACCGGAAAATATGATATGTTTATCAAGATTTATGCTAAGAACAACCACCATTTGCTGAGCATTATCCACGATAAGCTGCAACCGTTGGGGTTGGCGCGTACCGAAACGCTAATCTCCTTCCACGAAGCCATTAAACGGCAGATGCCGATCATGGTCGACGTAGAAGACGAAGATTAATAAGTTGTAATAGTTGTTTTTTACGCTTTTACGTAATCAACAAATGCATACGAGCAGAGATGTTTCTCATCCGCAGGATGAGCTTCTCTGTTTTTTTCGTGCCATACGGCGGGCGAGACTTCGGGGAAAAAGGCGTCAGCCTCCGGTGCGGTGCTGTCTATTTCCGTCAGGCAAAGTTCGTCGGCAAAGGGAAGCGCCTGTTGGTAGACACTTGCGCCGCCGATGATATATACGTGTTCATCCTCCTTGCAACTTTGCAGAGCCGCTTCGAGTGAAGGGAATACTTCCGCTCCCGGACATTCCGCAGCCGGATTTGAAGACAGAACGACATTCCTGCGGTTGGGCAGGGCACCTTTGGGGAGTGATTCGAAAGTTTTTCTTCCCATAACAATCGTATTTCCCGTGGTCAGTGCTTTGAAACGTTTCAAGTCGTTGGGCAACCAGAAAAGGAGTTTGTTCTCGAATCCGATAGCCATGCGGCGGTCTACGGCCGCTATAATAGATATTTTACTCATACAGATTAAGTTCGTTTGATATTCTTCCGTCTGCATCGTGCCGGGGTCAGACTGCTACTACACCTGCGATGTGCGGATGCGGGTCATAATTCACCAGTTCGAAATCCTCGAATTTGAAATCGAAGATACTTTTCACATCCGGGTTGATTTTCATCTGCGGCAACGGACGCGGTTCGCGGGACAGTTGCAGTTTTACCTGTTCCAGATGATTCAGATAGATATGTGCGTCACCGAATGTATGAACGAAGTCTCCGGCCTTCAATCCCGTCACCTGCGCTACCATTTGCAGCAACAGTGCGTATGAAGCAATGTTGAAAGGCACGCCGAGGAAAATGTCGGCGCTGCGTTGGTAAAGTTGGAGGCTCAGTCGTCCGTCCGCTACGTAGAACTGGAAAAAAGCATGACAGGGAGGGAGGTTCATATTATTCAAATCCGCTACGTTCCATGCGCTGACAATAATCCGGCGTGAGTCCGGATTTTGTTTGATCGTCTCTATCGCTTCGCTGATCTGGTCGATGAATCCGCCGTTGTAGTCGGGCCACGAACGCCATTGGTAGCCGTAGATATGTCCCAGATCACCGTTTTCGTCCGCCCATTCGTTCCAGATGCGGACGCCGTGTTCTTGCAGGTATTTCACGTTCGTGTCTCCTTGGAGGAACCACAGCAATTCATATATGATTGATTTCAGATGTAATTTCTTGGTGGTGAGACAGGGAAAGCCGTCGTCGAGGTTGAAGCGCATTTGGTGACCGAACACGCTGATCGTTCCGGTACCGGTGCGGTCGCTTTTCTCCGTGCCTTCAGTCAACACACGGTTCAGTAAATCGAGATATTGTTTCATAATGAGTAAATTATCAAAGCGTTAATGCATTTGCAAGGCTGTGCTTAAAAGTCGGTAGCCTCTCCAATCCCCTCTTTCGGGAAGGAGGAGAGTTTGGGATACTATTGGCTTTTTAGTCATCCTCTTTGTGCAAAATTACAAAAATGGCGTGAATAAATTAGCAAACCAGCCGACGAACTTCTTCCATGGTGAGCGCTTTTTCCAAAATTCCGGTGTCAACTGTGTGCAGTGCTCGATGTCGTTGCGGAACATGGTGTTCAGTTCCGCCGTTGTCTTCTTGTCGAAGATGAAAGCGTTCGTCTCGTAGTCGTAACGGAGGCTGCGGCTGTTCAGGTTGGCGGTGCCGACGGTGCAGAACAAGTCGTCGATCATCATTATTTTAGAATGGTGAAATCCTCCGTTGTACATATAAACTGTTGCCCCCCGTTTCATCAACTTATGCAACTTGTAAAGTGCGGCATCCGGCGTGAAAGGGATGTCGGAGGCGGACGAAACCATAATTGTTACGTTCACTCCCCGGTCGATTGTCCGGTTGAGCGCTTTTTTGATAGAAGAAGTCGGCACGAAATAAGGATTGACGATATGTACGTTTTTTTGTGCCGAGTAGATCGACATGGCGTATGCATGGCTTAGCATACGGCTGTTTTTCTTCGGAGTGCGGTCTACGATAGCGACAACGATATTTGTACTGTCTTCATGTTGGGGGAAATAAATTTCCCCACCGATGTTCTGCTTGGTTTCCTTGTTCCAGATTGTAAGGAAAATCTCCTGCAAATCGTTCACCGCATCGCCTTCAATGCGCATGTGCATATCGCGCCACGTACCGATTTTGGGTAGTCCATTGATGTAATAGTCGGCGATGTTCATGCCGCCGGTATAAGCTATTTCTCCGTCGATTACGACAATCTTCCGGTGGTCGCGGTGGGCGGCGTGGTTGATATAAGGGAAAGTGAACGGGTCGAACTTGACGATTTCAATCCCTTGTTCACGGATTTTCTTGAGGTGTCTTTTTTTGAGCGGCTGGTTGTTCGACCAGTTGCCGAAAGCGTCGAACATTGCCCGCACTTCGACACCTTCTTTTACTTTTTCGGCGAGAAGGGCGAATAAGGCGTTGGCGATAGAGTCGTTTCGGAAGTTGAAATATTCCAGATGCACGTGGTGCTTGGCCTGACGGATTGCTTCAAACAAGTCGATAAACTTTTCCCGCCCGCTTTTCAGCAGTTTCACTTTATTATTATCGGAGATAGGTATACCCGATTCCTCTAAAAAATGCAGTACAAGGGAATCACTCGTGAGTCCGATAGAATCCCGGGGGTGGGTCATCAAACTGTCGATGACGCTTGCCTGGGCACGCAATAAAGGCAGGAACAGGAATAAAATGAATATACGTAATTTCAAAACTTTTCTCTCTATTTTAGTTTACAGAGCAACAAAGATACAACATCTATGTTTGGGCTAATCGGGGACAAAGGGTAGATTTATTATTGTTTAACACTCGGATAGCTTTATTAGTAAGGGAAAAATTATGAGGAAAATAATGGGGACTGATTAAACAGTCGATAGTATCATCTTAACATTTCCGTACCGCCTATGCCAATGAAGCTACTTTTCTTGCAGCCATAAACAGTAGCACTACACTTGCGATAATGATTGATTTCGGGTCGAGACTTGTTGTTCCATGATTAATCATGCCGATGAATACCTCCCGAATCGTTCCCCATGCAGCTTCCGGTCCACCTAAGGAGACGAAAAGTACGGCTCCCACAGCCATGACGAAGGCGTTCCAAATGCGTGCCAGCCGATTGCTGCGGTCGGGTAGGTGGTGCATGACACGGCGGCTGAATTCCCTGTCCGCTATCTCCTGCCTGTTTTCGGTAAAGAAGTCGCGCAAGAGTTTATCATTGTCTATTTCTGTCATAACCATTTTGTTTTAAGTACGTTGCTAATTTATCTTTTCCACGCGACAGGTGGCTTTTCACCGTTCCTGCCGGTATTCCGGTAATACCTGCGATCTTGTCAATGCTTAAATCTTCCATATAAAACAAGGTGATGCAGGTTCGTTCCACATCTTTTAGCGTTTTGAGCGACTGGTAGACATCCATTTTCTGCCCGACGTTTTCTTGTTCGGTACTGTTAATGGCATCTATTTCCGTTGTGTCCAAGCCGGCCATTTCTTTCCGGCTGCGAATATAATCATAAAAAACATTATAGGCAATGCGGTAGAGCCACGTTGAGAAACTCGACAGGTTGTGGAAAGAAGAGAGATTGGTATATGCCTTGATGAATGTATCCTGCGCCAAATCGTCACTCAATTCGCTGTCGCCGCAAGTCAGGTTGAGAAAGAACCGCCGCACGGGCGACTGGTATTTCTTCACTAACTGGTCGAAGGCCCTAGTGTTTTTGAACACTACGACCTGTGCGACTAGCGATATATCGTTGAGTTGGCTCATTTATTTTCGTCGCTCTTTTCTCCGTTTCTTTCTTCCTGCTGCGTTGCCGAAGAGGCGGCTGTGTCGATGTCTCTTTTCCGGGAAACGTTCATCCGGAAAGGATCAACATCATCTGTTTTCTGTTGTTTGCTGCCTATTATCCATTGGCCGATGCCCATAAACATGATAAGCAGTCCGATTGCTCCGATTCCGAACTCTCCGGTGATCGCCCAGAGGAAGATGAAAAGTCCGATCCCTGTAAAGGTGTTTTTGATGCCTTGTGAGCGTTGGTCGGCCGGCCGGTTTTCGCGGATAAAGTTTTCCGGCAGCGGTTGTCCGGCTGCAATGGCCTGTTCGGCAAGGCGGTAACGAGCTTTCCGGTTCTTGTAGCGGAAGAAAAAGATTACAAACAAGATAAATACGGGCAGTCCGAAGACGGCGACGATTGCGATAATAGAGATCAGGATCCCTCCGCTGATCGTGTCGCTGAGGTTGCCGAAGGGAAGGTCGTTGTCGTCCGATTCGAAGGTAAAACCAACTTTTCCGTGGCTGCTTCCGGAGGAGCTGACACTGTTTGCGTCCTTGCCCGCCGTCGTATCCATGTCCGTTGTATCTACGCCGATCACCGTCACTGTTGTGTTGGATTCATCCGCCTTGGTGTCTGTCTTTTTCGAAAGGGTCACTTTCGCATTTTCGGTAGAAGCCTTCTCAATGCTACTCTGTTTTTGTGCATTAATTACTGTCGAAGTGGTGAATGCGAGCAATAATGCTATTAGAATTTGTTTCATATTTGTTATTTTTTAATTTGTTTCTTTGTCTGTTAGACGCAGTTAGTATCCGAGAAAGTTGCAAAGAGACGAAATATTTTTGATATTTGCGCAAATTAATAAATGAAAATGAATTTACCCGCTTCTTTTACAGAATATACCCGCGCTTTGTTGGGCGTCGAAGAATACGAAAAACTGGTTTCCGCCTTGCAGCAGGAACCTCCCGTGAGCATTAGACTGAATCGGTTGAAAGTTCATCGGTTGAAAGTGGAAAATGCTCTATCGGTTCAACCTCCCTGGTCTTCGGAGGGAATCTACCTCGACGAACGGCTCACTTTTACATTCGACCCGTTGTTTCATGCAGGGTGTTATTATGTGCAGGAGGCTTCTTCGATGTTCGTGGAACAGGTGCTCCGGCAGCATGTCACGAAGCCGGTGGTGATGCTCGACCTTTGTGCCGCTCCGGGAGGGAAATCGACCCATGCTCGTAGTGTGTTGCCCGAAGGTAGTTTGCTGGTTGCCAACGAGGTAATCCGGAACCGGTCGCAGATTTTGGCGGAGAACCTGACGAAATGGGGACATCCGGATGTGGTGGTTACGAATAACGACCCGGCTGATTTTTCGGCTTTGCCTTCTTTCTTTGACGTTATTCTGACAGATGTGCCTTGCTCCGGCGAAGGGATGTTCCGTAAAGATCCGGTGGCCGTTGAAGAATGGAGTCCGGAGAATGTGGAAATTTGCTGGCAACGGCAACGGAGGATTATTGCGGACGTTTGGCCGAGTCTGAAACCCGGAGGCATTCTTATATACAGTACCTGTACATATAACACGAAAGAGGACGAAGAAAATGTCCGTTGGATTCAGCAGGAATTTGGGGCGGAATCGTTGGCGGTAGATATTCGGGAAGAGTGGAATATCACAGGAAATCTGCTGTGCGGCGAATCGGCTTCCGTATATCACTTTTTCCCGCATAAGACGAAGGGTGAAGGCTTTTTCTTGTCCGTACTCCGCAAACTGGAAACGGCAGGGGAGGACAGTTATGCCGATTATTATTCGTTTCCGAAAGGAAAATCCGCCGGGAAAAAAGGTAAGAAAGGTGGGGGAGCCTCTTCTTCGCCTGTCTCCAAGGAAAACATGGCAACGGCCGGAAAATGGCTGAATGATGAGTGTGCCGGAAAGTACGTCTTGTCGGCAGAAGGTGCTGAAATACACGCGTTTCCTCAGCAATGCGTAGCCGAACTGGCTGCCATGAAACAACATTTGCGGGTGGTGCAGGCAGGCGTTTCGGTTGGCGAGGTGAAAGGAAAAGATCTGATTCCCGCCCATGCCTTGGCCATGAGTGCCCTTCTTCTGCGGCAGGATGTTTTTGCAACCGAGGCGGTGAGTTATGAACAAGCAATCGCTTATTTGCGGAAAGAGGCTGTCACTTTGCCGGCGACAGCCCCTCGCGGGTATGTTTTGCTCACTTATCGCAATATTCCTCTGGGTTTTGTGAAGAATATCGGCAACCGGGCTAATAATCTTTATCCGCAGGAATGGCGTATCCGTAGCGGGTATTTGCCGGAAAAGATCCGCGTGTTGTAAAGGCCGGATAAGGTCTACAACTTACTTTTGTAAATCCGTGCCATTGCTTTCTGATATTGGTTTTCGAGTTGCAGATAGTTCTGGTGGCTCTGGTAGATGACGGATACTTCTACGAAATACTCTATCATGCTGATTTGTCCTCCGGTGAGTGCCTGTTTCAGCAATGCCAAGTCCTGTTGCGACCGGAACGTCTTTTTATATTCTTCCATGGAATTATGCAGTGCTTTGGCTTCACGATAGAGCTGTGACAATTCGGATTCAACTTGCAACGTGGCATTTTCTTTTTGCAGGTCGATGTTCAAAGCTTGTGCTTTCGCAATCTTCACCTTGTTCCGGTTTTCGAAAAGAGGGAAAGAGAAGCCGACTACTACCCCGTTGAAAGGTGTGCCCGTTTCTGTGTTCCGGCGATATCCCAGTTCCAGTTTCGGCAACCACTGCGATTTGTTGACCGCTATTTGTTTCCGGGCAACGAGGCTTTCGTTGCCGAGCGCCATGAGGGTACGGTCGGCAGAGAGCACTTCCGATTTCAAGATCTGGTAATCGGAGGGAAAAGGAGTGAGGGGATACCGGCTTTCTTCAAAGACCACCGGGATATTGCCGTTCAGCGTATTCAGTTCCTGCATTTTGTTGCGGAGCGCCGTTTCGTTGAGTGAGGCTTCTGTGCGGACGTTCAGTAATTCCAGATTGATTTTGTTCGTCTCGAGGGCGTTGGCGTCTCCGGTTTGGAGACGTTTGGCATACATTTCAGCGAGTACTTCCGCGTTGCGGAGCCTTTCTTCGAGAATTTGTTTCTGCTGGCGGAGCATGATAATGTCCAGACAGACTTCTTTCGCCTGCAACAGTTTGTCCTGACGGAATACGTCCGCCTGGCTGTCGTAAGCCCCTGCCTTCAACCGGTTCAGTTTATTGCGCGTGGCATACAGGCTGGGGAAGTCGAAACTCTGCGAAACGACGAGTTCGCCGATTGTTTCGTTTTTGTCCTTTGCTCCCCAGAGGTGAGCGTAGGACAAGGTAGGATCGGGCAGGTTGTTGTCCGTTTTGGATTCCAGTTTCTGCGAGGTAATCAGTTGGGCGTTCGCCTGCAACTCCTTGTTGTTCGTTTCTATATTTTTTAATACCTGTTCTATGCTGTTCTGTGCCTGCACACCCCCCGTCAGGGTGAAGAGTGCAGTGGCAGCAAAAGAACTTATAATGATAATCCGTTTCATACTTTTTCTTTTAGTTGTTTCTTCTATTACGTCTGGCTGATGATTAGCAGGGTGTCGCGAGGGATTCTTGCTCCGGTGCAGCGTCGGTAGGCCGGCGGTGCATCATCAGGTAAACAATCGGAACGATGAAACCGTTCAGGAACGTAGAGGTTAAAAGTCCGCCCAAGATAACTTTGGCCATTGGACTTTGAATTTCGTTTCCGGGCAAGTCGCCGCCGAGCGCCAGCGGGATCAGTGCCAGTGCCGACGAAAGCGCTGTCATAAGAATCGGGTTCAGACGGTCGAGCGAGCCTTGCATGACACTGTCGTATACGTTCAGTCCTTCCTCTTTTTGGAGGTGGTTATAGTGGCTGATAAGCAACATACCGTTTCTGGTCGCAATGCCGAACAGGGAGATAAACCCGATAATTGCCGGAATGCTGACCTCACCCGTCGTGATGACCAGTGCGAAAACACCGCCGATCAGTGCAAGCGGCAGGTTCAACAAGATAACGCCGGATTCCTTCACGCTACGGAACTCGTTGTAAAGCAGCAGGAAGATGACAACAATGCTGATGAATGACGTCAGCGCCAATGTCCGGCTGGCGGCTTGTTCGCTTTCAAACTGTCCGCCGTATTCGATGTGATAGCCTTCGGGGAGCTGTATAGACGTATCGATACGCTTTTGGATGTCGTTTACCACACTTCGGAGGTCACGGTCCGCCACGTTGGCGGAAATCACGATTTTGCGCTTCACGTTTTCGCGGTTGATCGTGTTCGGTCCCATGGCCGAAACCACTTCCGCCACGTAGTTCAGAGGCACTTTGCGGCCGTCGTTGGTGTCTACCATTAAGTTGCGGATTTTCTCCATTTCGTCCCGTGCGTCATCCTTCACTTTTACGATGAGGTCGAAGCTCTTTCCCTGTTCATAAACCTGCGAGATCACTTTTCCTGCAAGGGCAACGTTGACATATTCCGAGAATTCCGGCAAGGTAATCCCGAACTTGGCAAGCATCTCCCGTTTCGGTTGAATCTTCAACTGCGGACGCTCGATCTGCTGCTCCACGTTGAGGTCGGCAATGCCCGGTATATCTCCGATAGCGTCCTTTATCCGGTTGCCGAGTGAGAACATCTTGTTCAAGTCATCGCCGAAAAGTTTGATGGCGATGTTTGCCTTTGTACCGGACAACATGGCATCGATTCGGTGGCTGATAGGCTGACCGATTTCTATATTTGCACCGGTGATCGTTCCTAGTTTCTCGCGCACTTCGGCAACGAGCTCGTTGCGCGGACGGTCTTTCAGCTCGAACGGAGCTTCGATTTCCGAGACGTTCACGCCAAGCGCGTGCTCGTCCAGTTCGGCACGTCCCGTCTTGCGGGCTACCGTCTGTATCTCTGGAATTGTCAGCAGCAGTTCCTCGGCACGATGTCCCATTTTGTTGCTTTCTTCCAACGAGATGCCCGGCAGCGAACTGATGTTGATTGTGAACGAGCCCTCATTGAAAGAAGGCAGGAAGCTGCGTCCGAGAGTGAAGAACACACCGAAAGCGACCACAAACAGTCCGATTGTACTTCCCAAAGTCACCCGTTTGTGGGCCAGTACCCAAGTCAGTGCCTTCCCGTAAATCCCTTTCATCCAACGGGCTACGAATGACTCTTTCAGTTCCTTGTTCGTCTTGTTACTGCCCAGCAGATACGAGCAAAGTACCGGGGTCAGCGTCAGCGCAACAACCGTCGAAGCGAACAACGCCACGATAAACGCAATGCCCAGCGGGACCAACATTCTTCCTTCCATTCCGCTCAGGAAGAACAGGGGGACAAAACTGACTACAATAATCAACGTCGAATTAAGGATAGGCATACGAACTTCCTTCGAGGCGTTGAATACCACCTCCAGTGTACTGAGCCGTTCGGCCTCCGGTTTCTGCCGGTTCTCCCGCAGACGCTTGTACACGTTTTCGACGTCCACGATCGCGTCGTCCACCAGTGAACCGATAGCAATGGCCATACCACCGAGACTCATTGTGTTGATAGTCAATCCCATATAGTGCAGCGTAAGAATGGAGACGAGCAGTGAGATAGGCAGTGTCACCAGCGAGATCACCGTTGTACGTACATTTGCCAGGAACAGGAACAAGACGATCACCACGAAAATACCGCCTTCAAAAAGCGACTTCTTCACGTTGCCGATCGAACTTTCGATGAAACGGCTTTGGCGGAAAATATCAGTAGACACTTTCACGTCGGCAGGCAGGTTCTTTTGGAGGTCTTTCAGAGAGGCTTCCAGTTTGTCGGTCAGTTCGAGGGTACTAGTGGCAGGCTGTTTGGTGACTGTCATTAGTACGGCAGGTTTGCCGCGTTCGGAAGCGGTTCCCAGTTTCGGAGCTTTGGGGCCGATTTTCACGTCGGCGATGTCCTCCAGTGTGACGGGGAAAGTGTTTACTGTTTTTACGACTGCTTTGCCTAGCTCCTCGACCTTCGGGGTAGAAAGTACCCCACGCACGATATATTCATTTCCGAACTCGTAAAGTACGCCACCGTTGGCGTTTAAGTTCATGTCTTGGGTGACAGCCATTATTTCACCCATTGAAACGCTGTAGTGGCGCATCCGTTCCGGGTCCAGTTGAATCTGGTATTCTTTGATATCTCCGCCCAATACGGCTACCTGTGCCACCCCTCCGGTGGACAGCAGGCGCGGGCGAATCGTCCAGTCCGCAATCGTGCGGAGGTCGAGCATGGAGGTCGAGTCGGCGGTCAGACCGACAATCAGCATTTCGCCCAGGATAGAAGATTGCGGGCCCAGCGTCGGCTTGCCCACGTTGACGGGGAGGGATTCACTGACTACCGCCAGTTTCTCGCTGACAATCTGGCGGGCGAGGTAGATGTCTGTTCCCCAGTCAAATTCCACCCAGACAACGGAGAAGCCGTTGGTGGACGAAGAACGGACACGGCGTACACCGGTAGCACCGTTTACGGCTGTTTCGACAGGAAAGGTAACGAGTTGTTCCACTTCCTCGGCTGCCATACCGTTGGCCTCGGTCATGATAACCACCGTCGGGGCGTTGAGGTCGGGGAAGACGTCAACTTCGGTATTCATGGCAGTGTAGGTGCCCGCGATGAGCAGGAGGAAAGCCGCGCAGAGTACGACCAACCTGTTATGCAGGGAGTAATGTATAATTTTGTTAAGCATGATAATTCATCAATTGAGTGATAAAAAATGAGATAGATGCACCGCAAAGCAATCCGGCTGCGGCGCCTTGCCGCTTAGTGTTCGTGGCTGTGTGCGGGAATTGCGTTGCTGGCGCTTGCCAGACGAACCTGATAAGCTCCTTCCGTCACTACGCGGTCGCCCGGTTTTATTCCGGTGAGGATTTGCACATTTTTGCCGTTGTCGGCGCCTAAAGTCACTTCTTGCTTTTTGTATCCCTCTTCGTCAAGTTGCAGATATACAAAGTAGATTCCCTGTTCCTCGGTCAGTGCCGTGCGGGGAAGGGAAAGGACATTCTCCAGTTGGGAGGAAAGCAGGTAGACCTCTACGAACGAACCGGCTATGATGTCGCCTTTGTTGTCAAATTCAAAAGTTACGGGGACATAGAAAGAGTTGTCTCCCGCTGTTTTGCCGAACGAGAGAAGCCGGCCGTTCAATGTTCCCAATTCATATACCTTATTATTATATGGTGTCCGGAAATTGGCGGAATTAATTGTGCGGAGATACGGGTAATACTTTTCCGACACTTCGGCACGGAGGAACAGACGGCGGTTCTGTGTCACGCTGACCAATGGCTGGCCAATTGTGACATAATCCCCTTCTTTCACCAGAATACTTTTCACGTAGCCGGCGATAGGAGCGGTAATGTTCTGTCCGATTGCCGAATGGTTCTTTGCGAGCGCCTCATAGCTGATGCGGGCATTCTCGTAATTCTGCTCTGCCTGTGCAAAATCCTTGTCGGATACGATTTTGTTTTTGACAAGCGCTTTCATCCGTTCGTATTCTTTCTTCGACACTTCGTAAGCGATGCGGGCACGTTGCACCGGGTCGCCGTCTGCGATGTTGTGCGAGGAAATGGTCACTAGCGGAGTGCCGCTGCCTACACTCATACCTTCCGTCACCTTTCCGCGGAATGAGACAACACCTGCCACAGTGGCTACCGCGACGGATTCGTCGCCTTGTGCAGCCAATACCTGTCCGCTGGTCTTGATTACTTGTTGGAAAGGGGCGGGTTCTACAATGCTTACTTTCACTCCGGCAGCATCGGCTTTCGCTTTCGGGAGGATGATTTCGTCGCTGTGGGCGGCTTCGGCAGTTTCATCGTGTCCGGCAGCAGTGCCTTGGTGATTGTCGGCCGCATCATGTTTATGATCGCCGTTGCATTCTCCTTCTGTTCCATGGGTATGTCCTTCCGCTTCATGGTCGTGACCTTCCGCTTCATGGTTGTGTTCATCGTTGTTGTGTGTGACGGTACTATGGCCATGTCCTTCATGACCTTGTGTATTCTTGTTATTGCAGGCTCCTAAAGCGAATAAGCCCAGGATTCCCATAAAAATAAGTTTTTTCATAAATGATATTTTCCTACTAAAATTTACTGTTTTTACGTTACAAAGATAGGGTGACGCGGATGCAACAAGTTTGCATTCACGTTGGTCTTACGCGAAAACAGAATAGGGAGGGGCGCGGAGAGAGGTGGTACGGGGGATGTTCGTCCCGTGCAGCGAGTCTCGGTAGACGTAATAGTTCTTGACCCGTCTTTCTTGTGGTTTTAGCAGATGTTCGATGATTCCGTCCGTGAACAGGGTGGCGATGAACACGTAGTCCGGTCCGCTATCTGTGTGGAAGGAAGGAATGGGAGAGTGGAAGCGCGTCATACATTCGCTGCTGCAACATGAGTCGCTTGCCGGATGATGATGATGTTTGGGACATTGCTGTTCTACGGGCAAGTCCTGTTTCATGCAAATCGCTCCGTTGGGGTGATGATGATGAGGAATAACGGCTGCCGTCAACATGATAATGTTGATAAAAAGCAGCAATGTTACTATATATCGTTTCTTCCTTTTCATCCTTTCTTTTGGATATGTATCGGCTTCAGCTTGATTATTTGAACGTTACAAAGATACAAAAACTTTTTCTCCGTTAAAAGCCGATAACATCTTTTATTATTTGTTCTTCTTCAAATTTGGTGGCAATTTAACCAGTCGGTGGTATCTCCATTCTCCTCCTTCGGGAAGGAGGAGTACCCGTAGGGGGAGGTGGTAGGTGAATGCGTAAGTCAGTTATTATCAGCATTGTGTATCCACCTACCACCCCGGCTTTCAGCCACCCCTCCTTCCCTGAAGGAGGGGAATGGAGATACTACCGACTGGTTAAATTGCCACCAAATTTGAAGAAGAACCCTCCTCCTTCGGGAAGAAAGAGAAAGGGATACTATCGGCAATAAAGGGATACTACCGGCTATTTTATTTCTTTTCCAGTTCTTGCAGCGAATCCATTTTCTTTTTTTCAAGGAACTCGTAGATGCCGCAAAGATGTTCCGTCACTTTCTGATTGCCAAACTCATACACCTTTGAAACCAGTCCGTCGAGGAAGTCACGGTCGTGGGAGACAACGATCAGAGTGCCGTCGAAGTCGAGTAGCGCCTGTTTCAGAATATCTTTGGTTTTCATGTCGAGGTGATTCGTGGGTTCATCGAGAATGAGGAGATTGACCGGTTCCAGCAACAATTTAATCATTGCCAGACGTGTCCGTTCCCCGCCCGAAAGCACTTTCACCTTCTTCATTGATTCCTCCGGTCCGCCAAACATAAACGCACCCAGCAAATCACGGATTTTGTTCCGGATCTCACCTTTCGCCACATCGTCGATCGTCTGGAAAACCGTCAGGTTTTCGTCCATGAGCGAAGCCTGATTTTGTGCAAAATATCCTATTTGTACGTTATGGCCCAGCGTCAGTGTCCCCTCGTGTTCGATTTCCTTCATGATACACTTCACGAGCGTAGATTTACCCTCGCCGTTCTTCCCGACAAAGGCAACCTTGTCCCCGCGTTCCACCGTCAGGTTTGCGTTGCGGAACACCACGTGATTGCCATACGTTTTGCCGACACCTTCCATAATCACCGGATAACTTCCCGAACGGGGCGAAGGCGGAAATTTCAACCGCAAAGCGGAAGTATCTTCCTCATCTACCTCCAGCAGTTCCAGCTTTTCCAGCATCTTGACACGGCTCTGCACTTGCAACGTCTTCGAATACGTTCCTTTGAAGCGTTCGATGAACTCTTTCGTCTCAGCGATAAATTTCTGCTGCTCGTCATAAGCCTTCTGTTGCTGTTCGCGGCGTTCTTTGCGCAAGGTCAGATATTGGGAGTAATTCACTTTATAATCGTAGATACGTCCCATTGTCACTTCAATAGTGCGGGTGGTGATGTTGTCCACAAACTTGCGGTCGTGGCTGATGACAATCACCGCTTTGCCGTTGTTGATCAGAAAATCTTCGAGCCATTGGATAGATTCGATGTCGAGGTGGTTCGTCGGCTCGTCGAGCAGGAGCACGTCCGGTTTCTGCAACAGCAGCTTTGCCAGCTCGATGCGCATCCGCCAGCCGCCGCTGAAATCGCTCGTCTGCCGTTGGAAATCCTCGCGGGTGAACCCGAGGCCGAGCAGCGATTTTTCCACATCTTCCTCGTAGTTGGTGGCATCGATCGAATAGAACTTCTCGCTTAAGGCGGAAACCTCCTCAATGAGAGCCATATAACTGTCGCTTTCGTAGTCCGTCCGCGTTTCCAGCTCTTTGTTCAGACGGTCGATCTGCGCCTCCATTTCGTGCAGGTGAGCAAAGGCCTGCGCCGTTTCGTCAAACACTGTCCGTCCGTCTTCCGTCATCAAATGTTGGGGCAGGTAGGCCACAACGCAGTCTTTGGGTGCGGAAACCTTGCCGCGCGTCGGTTGCCGTACACCTGCCAGAATTTTGAGCAGCGTACTCTTACCCGCACCGTTTTTTCCCATAAGGGCGATACGGTCTTTTTCATTAATAACGAAAGAAATATCACTAAATAAGGTCGTGCCGCCAAATTCCACGGCCAGTCCGTCAACAGAAATCATATTATTCTTTTATTTTGAGGCGCAAAGATAGCGAAATATATGAATATTTTTTATACCTTGCGGGCTGAAAAGAGATATTAACCAAAAATGACAAATAAAAAAAGCAATATAATAACAATATGGAAAGTGAACAAACGAGTGTACTGAGACCCCTCATTTTAGTGGCTGAGGACGACGACAGCAACTTTAAATTGATTAAAGCTATCATAGGTAAAAAATGTGATATCGAATGGGCGAAGAACGGCGAAGAAATGGTGCAGTTGTTTCAAGAACACCAACATAGAGCGAGTGCCATACTAATGGATATCAAAATGCCGTTGATGAACGGGCTGGAGGCTACGAAGATTATTCGTGAGTCGAATACGGAAATCCCCATTATCATGCAGACAGCTTATGCTTTCAGCTCCGACAAGGAAAACGCGATGAAGGCGGGAGCTACCGAAGTGTTGGTGAAACCGATCACTTTGAGTATTCTCCGTACCACCCTAAGTAAATACTTACCCGACTTGCAATGGTAGAATAGATACTTAAAAAGAATAAATAGGGTAGAACTGCGGGACCGGTACCGTTTAGTAGAAATAGGGTATCACAAGGCGCACTTGAAAAATGAAATAGGCGGACTTTACGGTCGGTCTATTTTTTTGTTCTTCCCGTTTATTGTTAGAGTTTTGTTTCATTATAGGGGTGGATTATTAGAGTTCTTTTTTCATACAGGGGGCAACTATGGGATTTTTTGATTCTTCTTCAAATTTGGTGGTAAAATTAATTGAGAAAATAATAATTTGATAGTCGATAGTATTCAATAATAATTTGATAGTCGATAGTATTCTCCATTCTCCTCCTTCGGGAAGGAGGAGTCCCCGTAGGGGGAGGTGGTAGGTG
>ERZ809407.1706-NODE-1706-length-17911-cov-6.475302_pt1 | contig 17911 bp, 17 predicted proteins | sample MGYA00520792_ERZ809407 | MGnify/ENA primary metagenome ERZ809407 (study PRJEB31576, sample SAMEA3212665) | Homo sapiens | biome: human-gut; feature: human gut; material: fecal | place: Sweden | collected 2012 ...
ACAAGGGCATCCGTTTCTTTGGCAGCAGCTTCCCGGCCATACGCCACGATCTGTTCCAGCGCGGCGGCACGGGTCTGGGCCTCGGCCAGAACGGCGTGGAGGTTTTCCAGCTCCACCCGGTCGCCCTGCAGCGCTTCCAGATCCAGCTCAGGCTGGGGCAGGATGTACTGGTACAGGAACTCCCGGAAGTTGGGGATCTCGTCCATGCTGGTGCCCATCTGGAACACTTCGTTGAACTTTTTGCCCAGCGGGCTGGAGGCGCGGCCAATGCCCAGCGCACGGCAGATGCGGTCCCGGGCCTCGCTGGGGCTGCGGGTGTAGGACAGACGGCCCACGGCGGGCTTGAAGTCCTCCTTGGCGCTGGGGGCACCGGTGCGCGGATCAAGGAAGGGCAGCTTTTCCAGCGTGATGCCGTCCTCGGAGATGTACCAGGTCTGGTCGCCGGGGTGAAGCTCCTGCATGGGGCCCTCGGATTCCACCCGGACAGCGATGACAAAGTTTGTCCGCTTGACGGTATCCCAGAACTCTGCACCGATGTATGCCACTGTGCGGCCCGGGCGGCGGTAGGCGTTCTCGCCGCGCTGCTTGGCGTGGACAGAGCCCTGCAGGGTGCGGCCGCTCTTTTTATTGCCCAGGGCATTGAAATTGCGGTTGGTGGTCAGGCAGTAGCGGATGGCATCCAGAATGGTGGTCTTGCCCACCGCGTTGACACCGATCATATAGGTCAGACGGGCACAATCGAAGGTGACATTTTCAAAGTTGTGCCAGTTGATAAGCTTCAGGCGCTTTAATTCGATCATTCTTCTTCCTCCCCGCTGGCATCTCCGTCAGGCCGCTCGTAGAGGGCCAGTTCCTCCCGGGTGCGGCTGCTCTCGGCGGCGGCATCGGCAAGGTCTGCGTCCGGCAGAGCCAGCAGCACAGTGGGGAACACCTCGATGCGGCTGTCCAGACCGGTCAGCCGCCCCACCGGGCGGGCCAGATTATATCTGCGCAGGGTGCGCATCAGCTCCTCCAGCGTGCGCTGGTCCAGCCGCCGGGGCAGGTTCATCTTCTGCAGCTCTGTCTGCACCTCTTCCACCGTGACCAGCACCTGATCGGCGCTGGCGGCAAGGCTCTCCCGCTTTTGCAGGTAGAGCAGGCGGAGCACCAGCAGCAGGATGCTCTCGTATTTCAGCAGCCGGGCCTGACTGCCCTCATGCTCGTTGACCAGCGCCGCCGCCTGCAGCGGAGCCGGGTAAAGCGTTACCGCATAGCCCAGCGGCGCGAATACGGCCCGCACCTCGGGCAGATGATCCTGCACATAGAGGTATTTTGCCCGCTGATCCTCCACGCCGCCCAGCACAAAGCAGTGGTTGAGCAGATAGTTTGCGGTCTCTTCCAGCATTTTATTCGGTTCGGCCATGGTCAGCGTCCTCCCTGCGGGGTGTCAGAATAAACTCTTCAAACCGGAAGCCGCCCCGTTCGACCCAGTTTCCGGTAAGGGTGATATCGTAAGCCCGGCGCGGCGACTGCGAGTAGGTGTGCAGGCCAATGATGCGGGCAAAATCGCGGGGGTATTCCTCCGCCAGCGTGGAGGCAGCCACCGCACTGCGGGCGGCAAGGGCCTGTTTTGCCAGCAGGCCCACGTTCTCCTCGGTCACGGCCATCCGGGCGTAGTCCAGCAGCAGCTGCTGTTCTTTGCGCAGCTGCTCCGCATCCAGCTCGGCCTGCCGCACCGGGGCCAGCGGCGTTTCGCTGCGGGGTGCGGCGGGCGGGTAGAGGGGCTTTGCCCCGAACACCGCCGCCGGGTAGAGGTGCAGGCGCTTTGCCACCGGGCCGTCATCCGGCGCGAACAGCTGGTCGGGCGTTTTGATCTCCTCGGCATAGCGGCGGAGCAGGGCGGTGACACTGCCCTGCGAGGAGCGGTCGCTCAGCAGCAGGAACTGGGCCCGCTGCACGGCCCGCTTGCGGTAGCGGATGTGGCTCTGGTCGATCTGGCGCATCAGGGTGCTCATCTCTTCCAGCGAATCCCGCAGTTTCTGGATGAGGGCACGCACGGCAGGGGCTGCCTCGCCGGGGGCACAGTGCTCCACCCGGGCGTAATCCAGCGCCAGCCGGGGCAGGTGTTCTGCCTCGCAGTCGTCCAGCTCCTCTTCCAGATAAGCGCGGTAATTGAACAGGTTATCGCTGGTCTTGAAGCGGTGGTAAGCGGCGGCCACCACCTTTTCCTCGTACTGGTCGAAGAGCTCCAGCACCTCCTGCGGGGTGCGGTTGCGGGTGAGCCGGTCGATATAATGCCCGATGGATGCGTTCAGCGCCCGCAGGGACTTGTTCAGTGCTTCCAGATCGGAGGCCACCTCCCGCAGAACATTCTCATAGGGGCTCTTTTCCTCCCCGATGTTCTGCAGCAGCTGCCAGGCCTTGTACAGCTTGCCGGTGTAGGTGACAACACGCGGGTTCAGGATCTCTTCCAGCGCTTCCAGCAGGGGAGCCACCTCGGGCACAAAGGCAAGGGCAGGCTCTTCCTCATAGCTGCCGGGCTGCTCTTCCAGCCAGCCGGTGCGGCGCAGGCGGAGCAGAAAGCCCAACGCAAGGGTATGGGGATCCCGGGTGGGCTGTTCGGCTTCATCGCCCGCGTCATCGGCATCCAGTGCCAGCGGCTTTGCCAGCGCCGCAAAGTAATCCTCGGCCCGGCTCACCGCTTCTGCCCGGGAGATGGCGTAATCCGCCGTGTGGCGGCACTCCTCCCACAGCAGGAGCAGCAGCTCCGCATAAAACGCCCGGTTGGGCCCCGCCAGCGGGCGGAACAGCCGCGGGCTGACCAGTTCAAACAGCTGCATCCAAAGGTTCCTTTCTTTCGATAAAATCTATCCTTTATTGTACCACAATCAGAAGGATTTTGCCACAAATACAAAAAGCCCCGGAGGGCGGCCTTTCAGCCACGCTCCGGGGAGTGTATTACTGTATCCTTATGCGTTGGGGTTAACCTGAACAACGATAGAAATGTACATATTGCCCTTGATTGTCTTTGCGGCTACACCAACCTTAGTCCACTTGCCAGCTGCGTTGATGTTCACATCTTTATTATCATTGTTTATCCGTTTAAAGAACTCTTCCAACAGTTTACCGTTATACTCATTCTTGACCACGACCTTGGCCGTATAAATACCATTATCACGATTGACCTCTATTCTAGAGCCTACATTCCAAAAACCAGTATCGATGTTCACTTTCGAATCCAGGAACTTTTCAGCTTCCTGTTTGAGCTCGGTGTCATTGCACAGCTGTACTTTCGAACCAAGATTTGCATTGATCGTGCTCATCATCTGAGCTTCCGCCTGAGCCTCAGGGGTCGAGGTGGTATCACCGCCGCAGGCGGTGAACAGAACAAGTACCATGGTCGCCGCCAGAATCAAAGCGGCCAGTTTTTTCAGCATTTTCATGTCGGGATCTCCAGTCGTTTTGTTGTGTTTTTCATAATATGCAGGGTGCCTTTCCATTTTGAAACAGGGCCCCCTCTGGCTTTATTTTATCCAACGACTGTCGCTTTTGTCAATTGCCAGCTTCACCAAACATTTTCTCCTGCTTTTGTTATTTTTTCCAGAACGAATTTTCGCAAAGATCCTTTGCCATGCCCGGGGTAAAAACCGGAAAATATTTCCGGCGTTTACACAATTCTACCACGATTTGGTGCTAAACTTAAGGCAATGGGAACCGCCGGGTGCCGTTCCTGAACAAGGAAAAGGAGTTTGCCCCATGCAGCATGGTTCCCTGCGCGCTCCGGTGCGCGTTTTCATGGCAGCAGTTCTGCTGTGCCTGACCTTTCTGGCCGCGCCAAAGGCTGCGGCGGCACAATTGCAGGATGTGAACGGCATCACGCTGCTGTCCTTCGACAGCCAGCAGATCGTCTCCATCGGCAACCAGACCTCGGGCCGGTGCAGCTGGTACGCCCTGCGCTACGCCCGCACCATTCTGGATGGCAAGCCCTGCTCAGGCAGCGGGATGTGGTCGAACGGCGCAGTATGGTCTGCCGCCGGGTACTACGCTTACAGCGGCTCCCTTTCCGGCTGCCTTTCCCGCCTGTATGAAGAGCTGCAGGCCGGGCGGCCCGTCATCGTACATCTGAAAAACACCGCTGTCAGCGGCGTGTCCAAGCACACCAACCGCGTGACGAGCTATGAATACCACCTCTCCGGCTCCGGCTGGAAAGAGGTCAATTACCCCCACATCGCCACCAGCAGCACCTACGGACACTGGGTGTGTGTGGTGGGCATCTCCCCCACGGCAGACCCCGAAAACCTGCGGGAGAGCGATTTCTATGCGCTGGACCCCGCGCGGGTCAGCGTGAACGGCACACTGGCCGTAACAAAGCTTTTGGATGGCACCATCTGGACTGATAACTCTCCCTTAAAAGTCGCAGCCTGACGCTCCCTTACAAAACACAACAGCCCCCGGAACATGCAGGGTTCCGGGGGCTTCGTGTTTTGTATCGGGGGTTACAGCTCCTGATAGGCGCTCATCATGGCGGGGATGAACTGCTTTTTGCGGCTGACCACACCGGGCAGCGTCCAGCTGCCGTCGGCAGCGGGCCGGCTCTCAAAGCCGTTGCTCAACACCTCGGCGGCGTAGCGGCCGGTGCAGATGACCACGCTCTCCTCCTTGGGCACATCGGTCAGCAGCATGTAGAGGTCCTCCACGTTCTGCTTGTTGCGGGCCTCCTCCAGATAGGGCTGGAGCAGCGCCTGGGCGGCCTGCAGGTTTTTGCGGGTCATGTAGCTGCCCTGCGCCACGCCAAAGCGGATATCGCCGCACATGAACACCTTGAAATCCTGCAAAAAGACCTCTTCGGGGGTCTTGCCATCCAGTTTTTCACCGGCCTCGAACATTTCGGTGGAAAACTCTTCGATATCCACGCCTGCGATCTTAGCCAGACGCTTGGCGGCGTTTTCATCCACGGGGGTGCAGGTGGGGCTGCGGAAGGCCAGCGTATCCGAAAGGATAGCCGCCAGCAGCAGGCCCGCGATCTGGGGCGGGATGTCCACACCGTTTTCATCGTACATCTGGGTGATGATGGTGGCGGTGCAGCCCACGGGCTGGTTGCGGAAGTAGACCGGGCCGCTGGTCTCCAGACTGCCGATGCGGTGGTGGTCGATGATCTCCAGGATCTCGGCCTGATCAAAGCCCTCCACGGCCTGGGTGGCCTCGTTGTGGTCCACCAGAATGATGCGCCGCTTGCGCAGGGCAATGACGTTGCGGCGGCTGACCATGCCGCAGTATTTGCCTTCCTCATCGAGGATGGGGAAATAACGGTGGCGCACCTTTGCCATCACCCGCAGCACATCGGCCACAGGGGTGACGAGGGTGAATTTGAGGATGTTGTCCCGGGTCATATAATAGGAGATGGGGGCGCACTGGCTGATGAGCTTGCCCGCCGCGTAGGTATCCACGGGGGTGGTCATAATGGCAACGCCGGTCTCATCGGCAATGCGCTGGATGGTGCGGCCCACCTTGGCCCCATTGCAGATGATGAGCAGGGAGGCTTCCTTTTCAATGGCGCAGAGCTGGCTTTCGTACCGGTTGCTCAGAATGACGATATCCCCCTTTTCCACGCTGCTTTCCAGCATCTCGGGGGTGGCGGTGCCGATCTTGATGTGGCCGGTGGTGCAGACCGCGTCGGCATTGCCCACCACCATGGTGCCGTTCAGCGTTTCAAGGATGTTCTCATAAGAGGTACGGCTCTTGGCCAGCACCGCGGTATCGAACACGTCCATGTTGGCGGTGGCAAGATCCTTCACGGTGATGATGCCCTCCAGCTCGTTGTCCGCGCTGGTGATGGACAGGGTGTCGATCTGCTGGTCGCGCATGATCTTCCATGCGCGGCGCAGGCTGGTGGAGCCCGGGATGCCCGGCATCTCGCGGTAATCCACGTCCCGGATCTTGGGGTTCACGTCGGTGCACATCCGGGGCGGCGTGACACCGAATTTTTTCAGGACGAACTCGGTCTCCTGATTCATTTTACCGGCACGGCGCGGCTCACAGACCAGCGTGCTGGTGCGGTTTTTGAGCTCCGCATAGGCAATGGCGGAGCAGATGGAATCGGTATCGGGGTTGCGGTGCCCGATGACCACGACCTTGTGTGCTTCTTTTGGCATAGGTTGTTCCCCCCTCTGGGTCAGATTCATTTACCTTCCGATCGGCCCCATGCCCCAAACCACCGGGCACGGCTGCCAGCTTCATTTTAACACAACCGGCCCCGGGGGTAAAGGCGGCAGACATCTTTTTCTTGACAGCACCCCAAAAATCGTCTATCCTTGACCTGAATTTTTTTCTCTTTGGAGGTTACCCCATGAAAAAGCTGTTCCGCGCCCTTTCCCTCTGCCTGACGCTGGCCCTGTGCGTGTCCGGCAGCACCGCCGCGCTGGCCGAGGCTCCCGCCGCAACGCCCGCCCCCCAGGACGAACGTGTCATCACCGATGTAAGCCCCCTTGAGGATCAGATCCGCAACATCGTCGGCTTTACCACCAGCACCGGCGGCCCCTACGATTTTGAACAGGCCGACCATAGATCTGCCGTGCAGGCCTACGGTGCAGAACCCGCCGAGGGTGCCGTGGCCCTGCTGCGCGTCTACGCCCGGGCCGAGGACCGGGGCGATGCCTCCATCAATTCCAGCGGCCACTCCTTCCTCTCGGTGCGGAACGTCTCGGACCATGACATCGAGGTGGGCGGCCTGCGGATCGCGCCCAACACCGAGATGACCTTCAGCCCCCGCGGCAACCGCTGGGAGCACACCGGTATCTGGTACAATCTGGAGGGCTACTACAAGCGCTATCTGGCCGATTCCTACTACCAGAACATCTATGCTGTCCAGACCTCGCTGGATCAGGGCCAGCTGGACGTGGTCAACCGCAACCTTGCCAAATCTGACCACTGGTCGGCCTACTTCAACTGCGCCGCCTTTACCGAGAGCATGTGGAATGCTGTCTGCGCCGACACCCTTTCCGCCGGGCAGCCCTACACCCCGGAGAACCTGCGGAACGACATTCTGGCCAAGTACGGTGATCTGGCCGCGTACAACCCCCAGGTCCCCTACGACTACATTGTTTATTACGGCACCAGCCTGACCCCCAGCAAAGAGTTTGCCTGATTTTCAGGTTTGTTGGATACAACATCTTGATTTTCACGTCATTCCGCGCTATCATGGGTGTGTTTGAATCCACGCGCCAAGGGAGGACACCATGACAGACGCATCGACCACATCAAGACCGCTGTTCAACCGTCAACAGCTCATCTCACTTTTCCTGCCGCTGGTGGCAGAGCAGGCCCTCAGCATCTCCATCGGTCTGGCGGACACCCTGATGGTCTCCTCGGTGGGCGAAGCCGCCGTTTCGGGCGTGAGCCTGGTGGACTCCTTCAACGTGCTGATGATCCAGCTGCTCAGCGCACTGGCCACCGGCGGCGCGGTGGTCGCCAGCCAGTACATCGGCCACCGGGAGCCCAAACGGGCCAAGGCCAGCGCCGCACAGATCATGTTCATTATGATCTCGCTCAGCGTGGTCACCGCCGTCATCGTGGCGGTGGGGCGGCACGCCATCCTGCGGGGCATCTTCGGCTCCATTGACGCGGATGTAATGCGCTATGCTGAGACCTATTTCCTGCTCTCGGCCCTGAGCTATCCTTTTATTGGCGTGTACAACGCCGGTGCGGCCCTGTTCCGCGCCCAGGGCAACAGCAAGATCAGTATGCTTTCCAGCCTGGTGATGAACGTGGTGAACATTGGCGGCAACGCCATCCTGATCTACGGGTTCGGCATGGGCGTGATGGGTGCGGCCACCGCCAGCCTCGTGAGCCGGATGATCGCCTGCTTCACCGTGATGTTCCTGCTGCAGAAGCCGGACTGTGCGCTGCGCATCGACCACCTCACCGACCTGAAGCCTGACCTCGACCTCATCAAGCGCATCCTGAAAGTCGGCATTCCCGCCGGCATTGAGAACGGCATGTTCCAGATCGGCAAGCTGTCGGTCTCCAGCCTGACCAGCACGCTGGGCACCGCCGCCATTGCCGCAAACGCCGTGGCAGGCAACATCTCCAGCTTCCTGAACGTGCCCGCCTCCGCCGTTGGCATCGGCGCGCTGACCGTTGTGGGCCAGTGTCTGGGTGCCGGAGAAAAGGTGCAGGCCAAGCGCTATTCCCGCCTGCTGCTCCTGACCGCCTACGCCGGGGACTGGGTGATGAACCTTTCCGGCCTGTTCTTCCTGAACAAGCTGGCGCTCTCCTGGTTCAACCTCTCGCCGGAGGCCTACGGCATGGCACTGGAGCTGATGGTCTGGTTCAACGCTGTGTCGCTGATCCTGTGGCCCTCCAGCTTCACCCTGCCCAACATCCTGCGCGCCGCCGGAGATGCCGCCTTTACCATGACGGTCAGCGTCATCTCCATGTGGGTGTTCCGGGTGGCCTTCTGCTACCTGATGGTGCTCAAGTTCCACTGCGGCCTGCTGTTCATCTGGATGGGCATGTTCCTGGATTGGGCCATGCGCTCGCTGTTCTTCTGCGTCCGCTTTGTCCGCGGCAGGTGGATGGAACAAAAGGTGATCTGAGTTATTATTGCGGAACGAAAAAAGGAAGTGCTGCACTTCATTTGGAAGAACAGCACTTCCTTTTCTTATTCTTTGTCTTTTGTTTTCAAGGTTTCCGTAAGTTCCTCATATGGTTTTAGAACGACTGGCTTCGACCATGCCTTTTTGGTAAGAGTACGAACGTAAGTTTTCAAGTTCTGGTATGCATTGGGAATCACAGCTTCCCTGACAGTTTCAACCGCATCCTTTCGATTCTTCCATCCCTGTTCATCTTCTGTTTCATATACTTCTTCCTGAATAATATGCGCAAAAATTTTTTTGTCCTCAGATTCCATCTCCAAGTCGATTCGTATCCCAACTTGCTTTGGATGTTCTCCAGTTTCTAAATTGCCCTTGATCTCTATTTTTTGATATAATTTTGTTTTCGTTTCTGTATCTTCCCACTTATCAAATTTCAAATCAACAATCGGATATCTCGTTTCCTTCAACACCCACGGGTTCAATTCTTTCATAATTTCTCCTTTCAGGCGTAAATACAAACATTTTTTTGGAACAGAAGTATATTCTCATCCTCTATTTCCGTGCTCTCGTTTTTCTCATCATAACGAATCATGATATCACTTTCCATCAATCTTTGTCCAATTTGTGCCCCTAGTGAGATTATAGCACTTCCCAAGTTCAATATAGCCGCAGAACTCATCTGCAACGAAACCATTTCCAAAGTATCAATATACGAATCAAATTGATGCGGAGCACTTCTCAGATATATGCTTTCCTCCGGTCGATCATATTCATCCAAGTCACGATAAAACTGAAATTCTCCGGTTTCTCCACTCTCATCCACTGTATATATAAATACTTTTTGTTCATTCTGGTTCAATGCTTGTTCCAATGTGCACTTTTTTGACAAGATATCAATCATCTTGGACTTTGAAATGGGGTGAATACACCACCGCTCAAACTCCATCATCTCCGTACAATGGCAGAAATATCTCTTCTCCGAAGCATCTACACAAACGCACAATCCCGGAATCCCTTCATATTCCAGAAAAATCTTCTCAATATATAGCCATCTTCCGAATTTTTTTTGAAAGAACTTGCTTTCAAAAAGCTTCTTTTTCATCATTATTATCCTTCTTCACATAAAGAAAAATACGGAATAATCTCCTCTTCTACCTGCGTTGTACCAAAAATCCACCAGTCAATGTGTGAATCCATTTTTTGGGGATCCCGTTCTTTTGTCAGTTGACTGTAACCCGTTTCCTGCCTTATTTTTCCCTGTGCAATTTTAGCTTTTCTCTGCCGACGCATAACAACTTCTCTAATATACTTTGCATCTTCAAGCTGTTCAAAACAAGATGTAGAATAGGTTCCGACATCCTGTTTTGCTTCTGGGCTGAGTTTCATTCCACGGCGCACCTTGTTTGCATATGTACTTTCAAATGCCTGTGCATTCAAAACTCCTTCATACGCAATTCGGTACACTTTCGGAAAATCCTGTTCTTTTGCACCGCAATTCATCAGTATTTTTTCAAATTCTTCTGGATACTCACTTGAAAATCGCTCTGCCATTTTATCATTCCTGCTTGCGCTTATCTTATTGTGTCCATTCTCACCAGAATCTTTTCAGGTCAATAATAACACATTGCTCAAATTTTCACAAGAGAAAGTCTTTTTTCTTTTTCTCATATTTTCTGCAAGAATCTGCCCTGCTGTTTCGTATTGGAATACAGAAACTTCTTTTCGGGCCGGCAAATCCTCAATCCGCACCAAATTCCGCGCGGATGTGTTCACGATTTTGTCAGCTTTTTGTCTTGTTTTCTTCGTCTTTGCGCGGTATAATCATACGCTGCAAAGAACTTTAGGCGGGGCTGCGGCCCCCATTCCAGAAAAGGAAGTGTGTTCCATGCGCAACTGGTTTTCCCGCCATCCCGTTTCGTTCATGGCGTTTTATCTCCTGTTTTACCTTTCGGCGTTCCATTGGCTCGAAGTCCATATTGCCGTGCCCGATGTTCTGGTGCACTGCCATCTGGACGACCTGATCCCCTTTTGCAAATATGCCATCGTGCCCTACTTTGCGTGGTTCGTATGGATCCCGTTCACCCTGTTCTACCTGCTGTGGAAAGCGCCTCGGGCCGACTTCTGGCGGCTCTGCCTGCCTCTGTTTGCGGGCATGACCATTGCGCTGGCCTGCTATGTCATCCTGCCCACCGGGCTGGACCTGCGGCCCTACCGGGTGTACGGCAGCGACCTCTTTGCTCAGGCCGTGCGGATGCTCTATGCCACCGACACGCCCCTCAATGTCTGCCCCTCCATCCATGTGTTCAACTCCGTCACCCTGATGATGGCCTATTACCGCAGCCGCATCTTTGAAACGCCGGGCCGCCGCTGGATGCGGCCCGCTTCCGCCGTGCTCTGCGTTTCCATCATTGCGTCCACCGTCCTGCTCAAGCAGCACAGCTGCATTGATGTATTGCTGGGCATCCTGCTGGCCATGGTTCTGGATACCGGCATGACCGCACTGGAACGCAGCGACGCAAGAGCCTTGCAGCGGCTGTGAATCCACATAGAAAAACACCTCTGTCGGCCGACAGAGGCGTTTTTGCATTTTGGGGCATTACGGAGCCGGAGCAGTGAACTCTTTCAGGTGCGCTGTATCCAGCTCTTCGGCATCTTTGGCCGCCGATGTATAGGAAATTTTCAGATATTTCAGGGCCGTATCGTTTGCCAGCAGTTTTTTGCAGGTTTCCGTATCAAACGTGATGTTGTTGGTCAGGTCCAGCCAGATCAGCTGCGGCATCTGGGTCAGGGGGGTATAATCCATGTCCTTGTAGGTTTCCTGTGCACCCTGAGAGAGGGACATACTCAGATACTGCACACTGCTCTCCGCCAGCGGGGCAAAGCTGTCGATCTCCGGCCCATGGTACAGCTGCAGAAAGCTCAGATTTTCCATCTGCTTTAGCGGTTCCAGCGAACCGATCCGGGTCACGTCCAGTCTCAGGACCCGCAAGTCAGCTCCGGCCAGCTGGGCCAGATCGACCTCACTGCCGGTGATCCGCAGCATCTTCAGCGACTTCATCTGCGCCAGTGCCGAAAGGTCGGAGACATTGGAATCCGCCCGGATCCCGTCACTGCCATATTCCAGCTTTACCACAGAATCCAGCTTTGCAAAGGTCGGGAATGCGCTGCTCTCCACACTGGGCACACTCAAAAGCATCAGATTTTTGCATTCCTCCAGACCTGTCAGATCTGTAATGGGTGGGGCTCCCCTTCTATTATTGACCGACAATACCTGCAAGCTGTCAAAATGCCGCAGGTCTGCCAGAGAGGTCACCGGATCATACGTTCCCTCTACGCTGACTGCGCAGGCTGCCAGCTGCTCATTGCTGTTGACGTTTCTTCCAATGTCCACCCCATCCGGTGCATCTTTGACGATGAGATCCCCTACGCCGGTTCCGGAATTTATCGAGACCCGCTGATAATCCCAGACATCGCTGTGATAGATATCTCCCTTCGGGCGGTCAAGCCATTTCCGGACGTGCTTTTCCATCACAGGGTCCTGCCACTCAATGACATAATCCTCCCCATGCTCGGCGTGACTGGCCGGAACCGTAAGTGTCGTCTGCTGAACAAAAACATCCTGCATTTCCGAACGGAAAGGTCCCGGTCTCAGATTCAAAGAGCTTGCACATGCACTGAACAAAAGCATTGTGCAGATCAACAGGCTCAACGCTTTTAATATTTTACGCATAACAGGCTCCTTTCTGTTTTAGTCTATTTGCGTAACACTCTCGTTCTCATTATCATTCTTTTTACGAGTTGTCTGATTGGGAATTTGAGACATTACTTCATTACTCGAATAGTCGCCATTTTCGCATACCACATATACCCATATAGTTGTGTAATAATATGTGTATTCCGTCCATGTTCTTTCAATATTAAGTACGCCACCACATTTCGGACACTCAGGAAAAAAAAGCGGCTGCACTCCTTCATCTTCTGGCTCAGCAGCAAATGCACCAAGCGGCATCGCACACACAAGTGTCAATACCACCAATAGACCAGCTAACATCTTTTTCATTTTACTTCCTCCAATCTTTGTTGTGATTTTCGCTATTTATATTCTACCATAAGAGTATTATTTTGTAAACAATAAACCACAATCTTTACCGTTTCCAGTGAAAGATTGTGGTTTTGCTTAAAACAGATTTTCCGGCAGGCAGATGTCCTGCTTTGGCACCTTGTCCCAGGAAAAGTCTGGAATCAGGCTTTCCGGGGTGCGGGGAGCCGGTTCAGGTTGGAGACCATAGGCAAAGGCAAGCCTGCCCACGATCTCTTCCGCCGTATACTTTGCCCGCAGGTTTTCCAGGCTCTGGTCCCCGTCCCGTTTGGACAGGCGGCGGCCATCGGGAGCCAGCAGGAGCGGGCAATGGGCAAACTTTGGGGCAGGCAGGCCCAGCAGACGATAGAGATAGAGCTGCCGGGCGGTGGAAGAGAGCAGGTCCGCGCCCCGTACCACCTCCGTGACCCCCATCCGGGCATCGTCCACCACCACAGCCAGCTGGTAGGCAAACACGCCATCGGCGCGGCGGAGGTAGAAATCCCCGCAGTCGTGGAGCAGGTTCTCGGTGTGGGGGCCCATACAGCCATCGGTGAAGGTGATGTCCTCATCGGGCACCATGAGACGGTAGGCCGGGGCCTTCTTTTTGCGCTTTTCGGCGATCTGCGCCGCCGTCAGCCCCCGGCAGGTGCCGGGATAGATCACATTGCCGTCGGAGGTGTGGGGTGCGCTGGCGGCATGGAGCTGGGCACGGGAGCAGAAACAGGGGTAAACAAGGCCCTGTGCTTCCAGTTTGTTATAGCTCTCGGTGTAGATGGCGGCGCACTCGCTCTGGTAATAGGGGCCGTTGGGGCCGCCGCTGCTGCCGCCCTCGTCCCAGACAAGGCCCAGCCAGCGCAGGTCCTTTTCCAGTGCGTCGGCATATTTGCGGGGGCAGCGCTCGGCATCCAGATCCTCAATGCGCAGAACGATGCGCCCACCCTGACTTCTGGCACTGAGCCAGGCCAGCAGGCTGCAGGCCAGATTGCCCAGATGCAGCCGCCCGCTGGGGCTGGGGGCAAAGCGCCCGGTCACAGCGCTCACAGGCCCAGCTTCCACTCGCCGTCCACAGGCTGGGAGATGGGCGTGTTATAGAACTCGGCCACGGCCTTTGCCATGTACTCGGCATCCTTGCAGCTGGCGGTCTCCATTGCGGAATGCATGGCCAGCTGTGCCAGACCGATATCCACCATGGGGATCAGGATCTGGTGGCCCAGCAGGTTGCCCAGCGTGGAGCCGCCGGGAACATCCGCGCGGTTTGCGGCCACCTGCACCGGCACACCGGCCTTTTTGCAGATCTCGGCAAAGGCAGCGCCGGTAAAGCCGCTGGTGGTGTAGGTCTGGCGGGCATTGTACTTCAGCAGCACACCGCCGCCCATGACCGCCACGTTGGCGGGATCGCTCTTTTCGGGGTGGTTGGGGTGGGTGGCGTGGCCATTGTCGGCGCTCAACAGCAGGCTGTTGGTGCAGGCACGGATGCTCTGCTCCCGGGTGACCCCCAGCTTTTCCTCAATGCGGGCCAGCACATTGGCCATCAGGGTGCCCTGTGCGCCCTGCCGGCTGGAGGAGCCCACCTCCTCGTTGTCGAACATGACCCACATATCGCCCCGGCCTTCCTCCTCGCCGCGGCCCTGCAGGAAGCCCCACAGGGTGGTGTAGGCGCATTCCAGGTCATCGATGCGGCCAGACATGAAATATTCGCCCTTCAGGCCCACGCGCTCGGCCTTTTCGCGGGTGCAGAGCACCAGGTCAGCGTCCACGATGTCCTCAGCCTTGACCCCGGCTTCCTCAGCCAGAGCGTCCCGCAGGGTGGAGCCTGCCTCACCAAAGATGGGCTGCAGATCCACCTGAGGGTTGTACTTCATGCCGTTGTTCAGGTCATGGTTGAAGTGGATGCAGAGGTTGGGGATGACAGCCAGCGCCCGGTCGGGGTGGACCAGCAGGCTCCGGATGCCGTTCTCCGTGCGGACCAGAATGCGGCCCGCCACGCTCAGGGGACGGTCCAGCCAGGTGGGCATGATCATGCCGCCGTAGCCCTCGGTCTCCGCCTTGGCAAAGGCTGCGTCCTTGCCGCCGTCCAGCTGCTTGATGCGCCAGGTGGGAGAATCGCTGTGGCTGGCGGTGACATGCCAGCCGGTCAGCTCGCCCTTGGGCATCCGCCATGCCAGCACGGCAGAGCCGTTGCGGGTGGTGTAATATCTGCCGCCGGGCACCAGCTCCCAGGCTGCGCTCTCGGGGCAGTTCTGGTAGCCGTTCTCCTCCAGGATCTTCACAGCCGCAGCCGTGGAGTGGAAGGCGCTGACACCGGCGTTCAGGAAATCAAAGAGACCTTCGACGGAAAAGGTGTTATTCTGCATTTTATGTTCTCCTTTATTTTCAGGTTACCCATTGCTAAACCTCTCCGTCATTGCTTCGCAATGCCACTTGTCCGGGTTGCGGCTCCCAACATTCACTTCGTGCAAAGTATTGCACTTGTGCCTTGTTGGCCGCTGCCCCAACAACAACTCCCTTCATCCGCCACTGGCGGCGGTTGTTGTTGTTGCCTAATAGGAGAGGCAGGGGCCTTTCTTGGCTCCCCTGTTAGGGGAGCTGTCGCCGCAGGCGACTGAGAGGTTTCGCCACAATTATACCGTTTCTCTTATCAAAAAGCAATCACACCGGGGCCATCTCGGCAAGCTGCTGTTCAAGCGCATGGCGGAGCTGGGCGGCGTGCAGGCCGCAGACCAGCTGGACCCGGGTGCCCTGCACCACAAGACCTTTATGGGGCAGGGAGAGCAGAGCCCCCATATCCAGCAGCGAGGCATCCCGCACCGTGAGCCGGAGGCGGGTGAAGCAGTTTCCCAGCTGGGCGATGTTCTCCGGCCCACCCAGCGCGGCGATGAACCGGCACACCTCCTGCGGGTCGGCGTACGGGGACTGGTCTGCGGAGAGGGCTGCTTCCCGGCCCGGGGTGGGCAGATCCTTTGCTTTGATGAGGACGCTGAACACGACAAAGTAGGTCAGGGTCTCCGCAAGGCCCAGCAGATAGAGCAGCGGCATGTTCTGCAGCTGCCCCCCGGCGCTCAGGTTGAACACCAGCGACCCCAGCAGGTTGGAGGTAAAGGCCCGGACATGCAGGACATGGAGCAGCACCATAAAGCCGCCCGTAATGACCGCATGGGCCACCCAGAGCAGGGGCGAAACGAAGCAGAACAGAAAATCAATGGGTTCGGTGATGGAGGCCACCGAGGCCGTGACCGCCAGCGGGATCATAGCGGCGGCGGTACGGGCACGGTTCTCCCTGCGGGCCGTGAAGATGAAGGCCGCTGCAATGCCCAGATAGCCAAAGGTCTTGGTGAAGCCGGTGTACATCCAGACGATGCCGTCCGAGAGGGGCAGGCCCATGGTGTACTCGGTCATGCAGACGGCGTAAGCACCTGTGTAGGTCACAGAGCCCACAGTCAGGCTGCCGCCCAGCGAAGAGAACTGGAAGGGCATATAGATGAGGTGGTGCAGGCCGGTGGGGATGAGCAGCCGTTCCAGAAAGCCGTAGAGGAACACACCCGCGTTCCCCGAAGCCGCGATCCAGCCCGTGAGGGCGCTGACCGTCCGCTGCAGCGGCGGGCAGACAAAGCAGAACCCCAGCCCCAGTGCCACCGCCAGCGCCGACAGCCACAAAAACGACCACCGCAGGCCCGAATAGAGCTGGGTGATCATGCCATAAAACTGCTTTTCGCAGGTGCGGTTGAAAAGCCACGCCGCCGCAAAGCCCAGCACGATGCCGCTTGCCACGCCGGTGTCCACCACCTGAATGCCCAGAATGGTGGTCTGGCCCGTGCCCGCAAGGCCGGTCATCCCGTTCGGCTGGGCAAGCAGTCCCAGCGCTTCCAGCGCGGTGTGGTTGGCTGTGAGGAACACAAGGTAGGCCATCAGCGCCAGCAGGGCGGCATCCTGCTTTTCGGTTTTGGCACGCACGGCAGCCACCCCCACGCAGAGAATGACGCTGAGGTTGTTGATGAGCACCATCATCCCGTTATAGAGCAGCTGACCCACCAGCTGCAGCGGAGCCCACTGCAGCACCGGCAGTGCCTGACACAAGGGCTTGCTGGTGAGCAGCGCTCCCAGCACCAGCAGCAGGCCCGCCGCCGAAAGATAAGACAGCGGCGACAGCAGCGACTGTGAAAAGCGTTCCAGCCGCCGCAGAAATTTCTGCATCCGTTTCTCCCCCTTTTCCCGGTTCTTCACCCGTTTCTCCCAGTTTGACCATGGCCGGATTATACGCGCCAGCGCAAAAAATGTCAATCCCGCCCGACTGAGAAAAAAACGACAAAAGTTTGTATAGTTTGCACAGCCGGGGTGAAAAATCGTCCTGCGCACGCCGATTGACAACAGCCCGGCAGAACAGTATACTAGAAATGTACCAGAGCAGTTTCTCCGGCAGATGGGCCGGAACACGATAAAAGGAGGCTTTCCTATGATTCGCAAGCGTATTCTTTCCCTGCTGGTCTGCGCCGCCCTGCTGTGCGGCGTGCTGGCAGGCTGCAGCACCTCTTCCGGCAGCACTGCCGCTTCCAGCTCTTCCGCTTCTGCAAGCGAGAGCATCCCCTCTTCCACTGTGACCGCCGACACTGGCAAGGTGGGCCCGCTGGACGCAGGCGAGAACTCCCTGTTCTCCCTCTCTGACCCGGACGATGCCTTTGCCCCCTGCCTCGGCTGGGGCCCCGGCGTGTCCGGCTGCTCGCTGAAATCCGTCATCGCGGCGGCTTCCCTGCTGAAATGGGCCGATGGCTGCAACATGAGCATCCAGCCGGTCAGCGACATCAAAGATGCCTATACCCAGTGGTTCGACAGCCTGAGCGCCGATGACCAGCAGAGCTTTGCCGATGCCTGGCCGCTCATCAAGGCCGATGCCGAGACCCTGCTGACCGACAAGGACAGCATGACCGGCCGCATCGAGGATGCCGGTCTGGATGCCAAAGAGCTGCCCGGCTGTTCCGAGGAAAACTGGAAAGCCCTGGCCGATGTCATTGACGTACTGGTCCCGGTTTCCAGCGAGTATTGATCGTTCCGTTTGCCCCCGAATGCAAGAGACATAAAAATAAGCCCGACGTTGTCGGGCTTATTTTTATGTTCAGATCTTCTTCAGGGTGTACTGGCGGGTGCCCATGCCGATCTTTTCGGCCTGCTCCAGCGTTGCCTTCCACTCGACATTGGGGTTGGAATCCTTGAAGTTGTCGTGGTGGCAGTTCCAGCCGGGCTTTGCAAGGTTCTGGCCCAGCTG
>ERZ809407.1718-NODE-1718-length-17804-cov-16.707082_pt1 | contig 17804 bp, 16 predicted proteins | sample MGYA00520792_ERZ809407 | MGnify/ENA primary metagenome ERZ809407 (study PRJEB31576, sample SAMEA3212665) | Homo sapiens | biome: human-gut; feature: human gut; material: fecal | place: Sweden | collected 2012 ...
CCGATGACCCCCTGCGTGCAAGGCAGGTGCTCTCCCAGCTGAGCTAACACCCCATTATAGTAAGCGTCTAAAGAAATCATGGTGGGCCTGAATGGACTTGAACCAACGACCTCACCCTTATCAGGGGTGCGCTCTAACCACCTGAGCTACAGGCCCATATCCCCAAGACGCTCATATATAATACCATAAATATTTATCTTTGCAAGTACTTTTTTACTTTTTTTCTAAAAATTTTCTCTTTTCCTGATAATACACACGCATAATTGTGGAAACCAATAGGATGCCTAAAGCCAAAACACCCGCAATACTCAATGTTTGAAGCCCCACATTTAGTGTATTCTGAGCATCTCCACGAATGGCCGCAAGCATCGTACGATACATACCGCCTCCAGGAACCAATGGAATCAATGCACAAACTAAAAATGTTGTGACTGGCGTCTTACATTGTCGCGCTAATATTTCTGAGGCTAAGGCTAAACCTAAAGCCCCATAAAAATTGGATAATATTTCAGAACAATCTAAATACAGTCCCACCTTGTAGCAGACACCTCCAATGGCACCTACAACTCCGGCAAGCCATAAATTTCTTCCTTTAATATTAAATAGGAAACCAAACCCTAAACTAGCAAGGAATGAAGAGATTCCAGCTTTTAAAATCACATATATCATAATTCATTCCCCTATATCCAAAAATACATCACAAAACCAGCCCCTACCGCAATGGCAATAGCACACAAAAAAGCATCTACCGCTCTTGCGACGCCAGAAACATAATCTCCTGCAATCGTATCACGAATCGCATTGGTAATCGCAAGCCCAGGCACTAGAAGCATAAAGCTAGAAATAACCATAATATCCACATTCGTCTGCGGTAACACTTTATGGATCAATTGTACACTCAGTGCTGCTAATCCTGCCGATATCGCATTATTCAAGAAAGAATTTAGTTTGTGTTTTGACAAGAAACAGCTGATACAACGAATCAAAATTCCAATAAAAAAGGACATCACAATTTCTAATAAAGTCCCATTAAAGAACATTCCAAATCCAGCAGCGCCAATCGCACCAAAAAGCATTGTCTCTTTAAATGTATAGCGAGACATCCCCTTAATTCGATCCAATTCATTAGCTAACTCATCCACTGATATTGGATTTGAACAAATTCTTCTAGAAAGCGTATTAATTTGATCAATACGATTCAAATCTACCTCTCCCGTGTGTACCCTGCAAATACGAGTCATCGTCTGATTGTCATACGTCAAAGAAAACATGATACCCGTTAAAGTCACATAGCTATCCGCATATTCAATGCCTTCAAAACAACGACACATTCTGACCATTGTTTCTTCGACACGATTGACTTCCGCACCACTCTCCACTAACATCTTTCCGGCTTCAATAATTGTATTTAATAACTTCTCAATATTCATAATCAAATTATAACAAAAAATAAGCAGAAAAACTGCTTATTAATCAGGAATCTCAAAAGTATCACAATATGCTTTTTTGTCTAAGTGGTCTAATACCGCATAAATACGAGGCCTAATCCAATTATAGCGTCAAATTTACTACTTAGACAGTATATTTATAGTTTTCTATGACAGTCGTTTTTTAATTTTAGACACTTTATACTTTTTAGATATTTGTTTTATGGATAAAATCTCTTTTATTTTTTAGACAGGTCTGTCCCTTTAAAATAAATATTCTTGGTCCTGTCCATTGATTGAAATACATAGGTCAGTGAACATATTACATTTCACCCAGAAATAATATGAATATAGAGCTTGTGACAAATCTTTGTTTTTTAGTCCTTTTTTTGACACAGGCACTTCAACTTTTAATTTAGCCCACAATAGATTTGCGTCGATATCAAGCAATTGTGTTTTAGTCCCCTTTATCTTTTCTTCTGAATGTTGAATATTTCCAAAGGTACGTAATTCATATCTATCAAAATATAGCGTATATATTGGGTCTTCTTCTAAGCTCATAGCTTCTATTCTTGAAAGTAAATTAAATACTACTGGTTCCTGTTCATCAGGGTTCGCTTCACATTCATCCCCATTAAAAAGTTCGAGAGCTTGCCGCCAGCTGCGTGCATTTTTATAATATTTGATATTTGGGTCATGCAAGAAATTAAAATTATATTTCATGTAATCATGAGCATAAATAGTTGCTGTATTTTTTTTCAAATCTACATGTACTCTATCTTCTGAGGAAATATCATCTTCTATAATATCGCCAATTAGCTGCACGTTTTGCCATAACGCACCCCCTTTATCTCGAATTTTTTTCAATGCCTCAATACATTTCTTTTTATGTTCTTGAAAAGTATCTTCATCGTACTCTTTCAAATAATGTGAACTTATCATATTTATAGTTTCCTTTCCTTATATACTAGACGGTATCTTCATGTAATTTCTATTATAAGACATTTTAAGGTCTTTCAATTCATTTTATAGTTTAAAAGTTTCTTTTTCTTATCCAGCTCTTTCTCAAGGAACTCTATTTCTCTGCGCATTTCCTCTAATTGGATATCTCTTTTTTGGTAAGCGTCTACCTGTTCTCTAAGCTGAGAAATCTCAGCATAAGCTTTTTCTAGCTTTTCAGTTAAGGACACTGTCGAAAACTCTTTTTGGGCAGTTTCTATATATTCTCCAAGAATTTGTTTATTATAAAGTGTCTGCCTTGCAATTTTTGCTTCTTTTGAAATACCAATAAGACTAATCTTATTGTTTTTTGACATATCTGTTGCGAGTTGTTCTTGCTGAAATTTTTCTGTAATTACTTCCTCGATTTTTGCCAGATAGTCAATATCCTTTGGATTTACCGTTTCACGGTCAACTCCCATAGATGATAATCTCTTGTTAATGTTTTTCTTTACTGCTTCATTCTTTTCTAGCTCTTTTGCTTTAACTGCTTTTTCCATGTTTTAATCTCCTTTTTAATGTTTTCTAAATTATTCACAAAATCTTTAAGGTTGGGATGCATTGAAATAATTGCGTCCTCTCCTTTTTTCTTTATTTCGCTTTCCAATTCTTTAATATCTAATTCCAATTCATTTTCGATTACATATTTCAATTTATATCCTTCTTTTTCTGCTTCACGTAAGTATCCTTCCTGTTTATTAAATTCTACAATCTGTTTTAATTCATTGCATTTTTTGTATGTTATAGGAGCCATATAATAAAGCCTACATTGATTCGGACATACTCCATAAGCACACATAAACTCATCAGTTTCAGAATCGTGTCTACATAATCTATTGGGGTTTGATTTCATACAAAAACCACCAAGCTTAGCGCGAATTGGAAATTGTTCCATTGCTTTATCGAGAATTTCATTTAAATCTGTAGCAACATTATAATTTCCATCTTTAATCATATTGGTAATCTTCTGCTTATATGCCTCCCCTTTAGCTCCAATAATATTGGAATCGTTTTTAATAATTTCAGTTAATATTTCTTTAGAAAAATCAGAATCTTCCTGGACCTTGTGTTTAGGTCTCACATAATACCCCCACATGTGAGATGTCTTATGGTTTAACAGAAATGATATTACTTTGTCACTTACGCCTCTTTCGTGATATTCAGATGCAAAATAAACTCTGAATTGTTTTATTGTTGGAAGACTGAGAACCACTCCATCCTTGATATCTGGATATTCTTTTTTTAGAGTGTAATCAATTAAAAAATTATTTGTTTCCCCTACAGTTAAATGGCATTCAAACGAATCCTCATCCTGTGAGTTCAACAGTCCCCATTCTTTTGCGTTATAAATACATATTTTTTTCAAATCAACATCTATTTTATTTGCACAGATATATTTTGTATCAACCAGCTTCCGCCCTCTGAATTTATCATCCAGTAATCTCATATTTGGGACCAATGCCTCTGTTCCTAATTTGGCTCTGGCTGAAGAAAATAATTCTGTTAGTTCGTTGTAAACCTCAATCACTTTTTCTGAAGCTCTTGTTTTGGCATGTGTATAAACCTGATTTTTATTTCCATTCTTAGATGAACGGTAAGATAATACTCCAATTCTCTTTCCTTCATCCTCCATTACTGTCAAACAATTAACATTTAAGATTGTTAATTCACCGCGTCTTAATCCTGTTTGTGTTCCTATATATAATAAACCGTATGCTCCTCGCTCATATAAACCTATATTTTTATTAAATACAGATTCATATAGCTTTTCTGAAAGTTTTTTATAAAACTCAGTTGGTAACAACTTTGTTTTGGAGTTCAATTCAGCCGCCTTTGCTCTTGCTGGGTCAGTATCCAGAAAATAACTATGAAATTCTTGCGTATAGACATTTGTTGCAAATAAAGAATAAAATGATAACACGTTTTTTATATCTCTTTTTTTGATTAATTGTGTATGGTAGGCCAAATGTTGATATTGTTTCATATATTCTCTAACATCATTAACTCTTATGCTTTCTAATTCATATACACCACACTTCATTAAATAACTAAAGAAATGGTTTGTTTCTCTAATTGCTCTTCCTGTTGTAGTTCCATGTATACCATCCTTATTAATTCCAAAAATAGCATATAATTTTTGAATCATTTTATAATAATCGCTGATTTCAGAACTAAATCTATAAAGATATTTATTGTGATTTTTACCATCTTTATATAAACTTGTAAAATCCCATTCATCGTCTAAAAAGTTGATTTTCTGCCCTTCAATCAGAATAGTATTTTCTTTTTTTAATTCTAAAAACATCCCCTGAACTCCTGCTACTGCAGAAAAAGTGGCTAATAAGGTATCATCTGTATTATCCAACAAATTATTATCAGATGATTTTTCAAAGTTTTTTGACACGATATCATATAATCCTTGGTACTCATTTGTGTTTCGAATTTGTGTATTCATTATGCTTCCTTCTTTCTTTTAGTCATTTAAATGTTTTTGTAATGTTTTAAGTTCCGTTAAATATCCAACATATAATGTTTTTAAAGATTGTTTAAATTCTCGTTCATGCTGGAGTTCCTCACATTCGATTTCTTTATCAAGTTTTTCTATCATTGCTTCATAAGTTGGAATACATGAAAGTGTTGTGACAAAGTTGCGACAAAAGAAGCAGTCTAGTTTCCCTGTCATATCGCAATGATTTTGACTGCAATGTCCACATCCACCCTTTACAGTGTTTTCTTTGGTTTGAGTGGCTTTTTCTTTTACAGTTCCCTTAAGATAGACATTTCCTAAATCCACTCCGTAATACATTTCTGAAAATTCACGTACGCTCACATCATCATAATAATTAGAATGTACATCCTGACCATGCTTGCTTAGTTTAGGGATAAGCATCACATTTCCGTTTTGCTTTTCTAAAACATATTTACTAATGTTTTGCATATAGAATTTTCGTAAACCGCCAGCCTCTTTATAAGGAACATTTGCTTCTTTGCATAAATCTCTTAAATAAATCTGAAGCGTTTCTGACCCCATGCGTCTGTAACTGTTATATTCAGGACTCCAACAAACAAAGAGATAGTTTTTGAACTCTTTTGGGATTTCGTCTCGAATTGGTTCAGTTGCTTTAATCAACTCATCTATAACATCTTTTACATATTTCGTAATATTATATTTTTCAAAATCATTTTTAGTTGTTTTGGTAGGCAATTCAAGGACATATTCTTTATAATTGTTCTTATTTAAAACCTCTTTAATACTGTCAAACCGTAACTGCAGTATTGAAGATGGTCTTATCTCGCTAAAAGTAATCAAAATCAGCATATAATACAATAACTTAAATTTTAGTTGATATACGTCTCTTTCAGCTGTTTCAACCTTTTTTCTACCTGCTTCATATAGTTTTTCCACTTCTTCCTGAGTAAACGCTTTATCTTCATTGTTGTCGTAATTTTGTTGATGCTTATAATTAGAAATAGAATAAACCATTGGGGATATTTGGATACTTTCGATGTTTTCCAAATATCTTAAAAAATTTCTTGGCCCTCCAATATATTTTCCCACACAGCAGTCACTTCTATTGGTGTCCAAAGTCCCTAAATATTGTGTCATTATAGTTATCCAAGGGACTTCTTGCAGTGATTTGCTTTCCTTTGCCATATAATCATCAAGTAATGCTAAGAAGTCTTTAAGAGCATTGTGTTTGACATGAATTCTGTGGAATCCTACGTTTAAATGATATAATTCGTATTTTTTTACAAAATAACGTAATTCAGCATTCTTTATATAAGAGAAATCCAAACGCATAACCTTCTTGCTTCTAAGATGGGCATCTGAGGAGTTTAAATAGAAAATCAACTTGTCTTCAACGGGGATATTTCCAAGCCGTGAATACAAATGAATCGTATATCCTTTGCGCATCAATTTAATCAATTCTGGATAATTCAACAAATCAAAGGAAAGCATTTTAAAGTTCGTTTTTACGATATCTCCCGGCATTTTTTGTAAAATTACCTTGAAAAAGAATGGCAATCTTTGTAACTCCTCCTCTTTCTTATTTTTACTGTAATAATCATATAATTCAAAGAAGGTGTCATCCCCAATGTCTTCCCATTTATCAATTCTACGACTTAATGCATATGGAAGGGTCGCGATGATTTTTGCGTCTGCAAACTTTCTTTTTGTAAAAAAAGCATTACTTTCTACATCGTAAAATTCGGTTGCGAACTCATGAATGAAGCGTGTTGCCTCTGGCACCCAAATAATCTGGCTTGCTGTCCTGTCTACTCCTTTTCTATCTGCTTTAATAAATGAAAAGGGGTTTGAGCGTCTATCTAAAAAATATTTAAAAACCGCACAAGAACTCATGGCAGTTCCCATAATATCCTCTTTAAATTCAAGCAATTCTTGCTCGTATGTTCCGCGATATAGTTTTTTATCAATTAGATAATAAATCAAAGAAAGAACTTCCCTTAAAAAGATTAGCTTTCCTACTATATATTCCTCTTTCCCCATTAAGATATCGGGTACATGCTCCCAGGTAATGTATTCAATTGTTTTGTCTTCTAAAATTTCAACAAGTTGAATTGAAGCACGTCGATTTTCTCTTTTTGTTGTTCTATTTAACATGTAGAACTCATAAAATGAATCAAAAAGAGTATGTAGTTCTTTATCTTTAATTGTATTTTTGTACATCATATATTCATGTGCTCGTTCCATTTTAAAATTTCTCCTTTTCTAGCATTGTATCTATCTCTTCGTTTAAGAACTCAAGCGAAGCGCGTCCTTGCATGTCTTCTATTTCAAGTTTCATTTGTACCAATTCCTCATCAGTAGGATTGAAATACATTTGAAATGCTGAATAGCTAATATGTCGGCTACGCTGCATCACAAAACTGGTCTCAACATTCTGCCCATCTGCTCCATAGAGTTTAATCAGTCTCATCACAAACCCGTGTCTGAATCTATGGTTGAGATTATTCTTTTTTGTTCCATAATCTAAAGGAATTCCAGCCTCTTTGAAGATGTCTCTCAATTCTGCATCCCAGGAGTTTTCACTAAGACAACTTCCTTTTTTATTAAGGAACACATAATGATTTTTCATTTTTTCTTTTTTATATGCTGCGACCGCATCTGTTTCTGTGGTTTTGTATCTATTTTTATGCTTTTTTTCAGCTTCTCTATGTGCTGTATCAATGTAGTCGCAAAGCAAATCATATAAATCGATGCTTAAAAAGGTTGTTTGATATCCACATCCACATCCTTTTGTTTTGTATTCTTTTGAATTGTATTGATTTCTATCTATGATGTTCATACAGGTTTTAGCTGATTGATATAGTTTATCGGTGATTCTATTTCTAATATTCATAAAACAAACCTCTACAATTTCGCCTGTTCTAGAATTTTCTACATCCTGTACTTCAAAATCCTCTACCGTACATCCAAGAACTTCGCCAATTCTGCAGCCACCTTCGTACATAATGCGTACAATGCATTCATTCCGTTTCTTTATAACGTCAGATTCATTAGAATTTCTAATGACTTCAATTATTTTTTTAAAATCCTGCTCAGAAATATACTTAGGAACAGAACTTTCTTTGCGGCCACGTGTAGGAAATTGTTTAGAGATAAAACTCGTTGAGCGTTTTTCTCTGCTCAGTCTATCAGTAAAAGTCGCCTTAAAGAAAATACTGTCCATTTCTCCCATTCGCTCAAAATACTTTCTATATATACTCATGTAAGAATTGATTGTCGCATTTGAACGTATCGTTTTTAATTGAAACGAGTATTCATCTGATTCATAGGACTCCCCTTTCAAAAAGTAAGCAAGTCCCGTAACATCTTGATAGTTGAAATCAATAGGCTTTTTCTCAATGATTTCAGAGAATATATATAGAAAACGGAAGGCATACATTGCCTTTTTCAAAGAATTGTCACTTCGAATGTAACAATCATGGTTTGCATAATCGTAAATCTCATGAATAACTTCAAAATGAGAATTATATAACAAGTAATACTTTTTTTCTTTATACTCTTTTTCAGCAAGTGGACAATACAATGTTTTTTCTGTTTTTGTAGCCGTATTTCTTAATTCGTAAAAAGATTCTCCAGCCTTTTGTTTTTCAATAATCTCAATCATGTTCAACATCTTCTTCAACATCAACTTCTAGCTGAGTGGCTGCCTTCTGAAAATTCAATTTATCGTGAATGTCTTGATATTTTTTGAAATAAACATTCATATATTGTTCGATAATCTTGCCACCAGAAATTTGTTCATCTTGTCCAAAACGTTGGCAGTTTAGAGAATATGTTTTATATTCCTCTACGCTTATGTATACTTCTAATTTCTTTGTTTTTTTATATCGATTTGTCATTTCTTTATCCTCCAATCAACAGACTTATCTGTCTGTTCAATCTCATTTTACTTATTTTTTTTTGCTATTAAAACGTTTATGCGTAAAGTGCGCAATAAGTGATTGTTATTTATAAGAGAAAGACGTAAAATATAATCAGGAGAAAAGTTATGACAAAAATAAATGATTCATTTTTTGCGGAACTGCAGGATATATCTATTCAGGATATTATTCAAAATACAAAAAAAGCAGAGTCTCAAGACCCTGATATTATTGCAAATGCGATACGAAAATCGTTTTTTGATTTAGATGTGGAATGCCCTATATGTCATACCCGTAATTTTATCCGATTTGGGAGTCGTCAAAAGCTTTTTAAAGATATTCCATATGATAAAGAGAAAATAGCAGTAAATGTAAAGAGAGAAAAGTACCGTTGTCGGGACTGTGGGCTTGTTTTTATGCCTGATTTAAAATGCATGAGTGATGTACGTAGGATGACAAACAGACTCTATGATTATGTCATTCTCAGATGTCAGGAAACGAACTACAAGATTATTACAAAAGAAACAGGATTATCCAGAAGAACTCTTCAATACATAACAAGTGAATATCTTGATAGCAATTATGAAAACAGGGTATATCAGACAACCATTCTATTGGTTGATAAATGGAATGGGCAGAAGCGCTATGTAATATTAGATGAAAAAGATTATGGTGTCTTGGGTGCCACAAAATCGCTCGATGCTGCTATCAAAAGAATTTTGAAGTATTATTTAGGAAGTAAAAATCATAAGATTCTTATCCCTTATGATGAATCTTTGGTAGAAAAACTTACTAAAAGTGGAATAAACAGAGAAAACATATACTTTGATTATGAATCGTACAGCAAATATATCGTAGGAAAATTCTTTGAAATCTATAAGCAGGATAGAGCTTTAAATAAAAAGAGCATCACCACAAATTCGAAAGACGAAAAAAGAGTTTTCTATCAACGTGAAAATGCTATTGGGCCTGAAGATGAAAAAACTTTAGATGAAATATTAAGCAATAATAGAGTGTTTAGAACTTATTATGAATTTAAAGAGGACTTCTTAGACCGATTAAAAGCAAATGTGGATGACGTTGTAGAACGAGATACTGATGAATTTGCTTGTCTAAACTTCATGAATGGGAACAATATTCCACATCCATTATTTGATTTAATATCAGAAATTGAACCAACTATTAAAAGCGTTATAGTGATGCATCCATGGCATTTTGAAAAGGCTAGGTATATTTTCAACAATGTTTGCACGGATATGGATAATGGAGTCCTGGAAGATTGGATTTTATACAAATATAGGAGATAAATCAATGAAATTAATAAATAGTAAATCATGCTTAAATTGTAATGAAGTGGAATTAATAAAACATAACAAGGAAATTGAAGACATAATAAATTCTTTAAAAGAAGAGCCTAATTATACTTGTGCGGCTATTTATAAATATTTTGATGAAGTCAATAAAAGTAGAAGTCCTGTTATAAAAGCTACTCTTTTGCATGATTGTTGGCAAATGGTTGAGTATGCAGACATTAAACACGGGGTAGATTTAGCAATAGTTGAAAATTTTTTAACGTTTATTTGTTACGGTGAAATGGTTGATTATAATAAAAAATGTTATATTGTTACTACAGGCATTCAAATTCGCCCTTATGATGATAATCAGAATTATATATATGTGAATTTTAAAAAAGGAGTATAATAATGACTAAATATAAAGCAATAGACTTGTTCGCAGGTATTGGTGGTATTCGCTTAGGTTTCGAAAAAGCTTTTGGGAATGATATTGAAACAGTATTTGCTAGTGAGTGGGATTCAAATGCTCAAAAAACTTACAAAGCTAACTTTAACGATGCGTTTGACATCTCTGGAGATATAACAGAAATTAACGAAAAGGATATTCCAAATTTCGATATTTGTCTTGCTGGGTTTCCGTGCCAAGCATTTAGCTTGGCTGGAAAGAGGCAAGGATTTGAAGATAACTATAAAGGAACATGTCGCGGTACTTTATTCTTAGATGTGGCAAGAATATGTGAATATCACAAACCTAAAGTGATTTTCTGCGAAAATGTTAAAGGGTTGAAATCTCATGACAAAGGGAAAACTTTCGCAATAATTAAAAAAACCTTTGAAGATTTAGGATATACAGTATTTAATCAGGTGTTGAATAGTAAGGATTTTGGGGTTCCACAGAATAGAGAAAGAATTTATATTGTGGCTTTTAGAAATGATATAGCACCAGAATCTTTTGAATTTCCAGAACCAACTGATAGTACTAAACAGCTTAAAGATATCATAGAAGATAAGCCTGTACCAGCAAAATACTACCTTAGTAATGTGTATTTGGAAACTTTGAAAAAACATAAAGCACGACATGCTGCTAAAGGTAATGGGTTTGGATACGAAATTCGTGCCTGGGATGGAATTGCAGGAGCAATTGTCTGTGGGGGAATGGGTAGAGAGCGAAATTTATTAATTGACAAACGTCAAACTAATTTAGTTCCTACAACTCATATTAAAGGTGAAATCAATAAAGAAGGAATCCGAAAAATGACTCCACGTGAATGGGCAAGATTACAAGGATTCCCAGAAAGCTACAAATTAGTTTTAGCAGATGGACATTTATATAAACAATTTGGAAATAGTGTTACTGTAAATGTTATTGAAGAAATAGCAAAAAATATAAAGGGGGTACTAAACAATGTCTAAATTATCTGGAAACAAAGGGGAATGGAGCGAAGTATATGTATTTTTAAAATTATTAGCTGCTCAAAAGCTGTATGCCGCTGATAAGAATCTCAATAGAATCGAAGGAAGTTTTTTTGATATATTAAAAATCATTAGAACAGAATCATTTGGAAAACTAGAATTTAGAATAGACAAAACGGCGAATGTTATAACAGTTGTTGACGCTAAAACAAAAAATGAAATGCTATCATTACCATGTGACAAATTTAAGCAAGAAGCAACTTATCTATATAATGAGCTATGTTCTGCTTCAACACGTTCATTTGAAGTTCCTCATACAGAAAATTTTTTGAACAATTTAAAAGTAAACACCTTAAAAGCAAAATCGACAGATAAGTCAGATATCCAAATTCAATTACACGATATAGATACTGGTTATGAGACTATTCAAGGATTTAGTATTAAATCAAGATTGGGACAACCGTCTACATTAGTAAATGCAGGGAAAACAACAAACTTTATTTATGAAATAACAGGAGATGTTGATGATAATATAATGAATATTTTCAATAGCAAAAAGAAGTTTAAGGATAAATTTGAGTTCTTGTCTGAAAAAAACTGTAATGTTGAATATTCAACAATGAACAATACTATTTTTCGAAACAACCTTTTGCTTATTGACGGAGACCTTCCTAAAATATGCGCATCTATGCTTAAGATGTTTTACACAAAAGGAATATCAACTATTAGTAATTCGTTAGAACAATTAAATCAAATAAATCCTAACCATTATGATTTATCTTCAGGACATCCATTTTATGAATATAAGTTCAAAAAATTCTTGGTTGATAGTGCTCTGGGAATGACGCCATCTTCTATTTGGAATGGAATAGCCGATGCAACAGGGGGATATATAATTGTAAAAGAAAATGGTGATATAGTATGCTATCACTTGTATAATCGAAACGAATTTGAATCCTATTTAGTACAAAATACAAAATTTGAAACACCTAGTACTTCACGGCATGATTTTGGGTATATATATAAAGAGAACAATAAATATTATTTAAAACTTAATTTACAAATTAGATTTATTAAATAAAAAAACAGCTAAATTGAAGTGAACCCCTAAAGTTGGACAAACTTAGGAGGTTCACTTTTTATATGAAATTAACTTATGAACAAAATCTATTAACTCATCTTTAGCCCCTCAATCCCAGCTTGAACCTCTTTTATCATATTTCACCTCCTTTATGTACCTCAACTCTAACATTTTAATGTGAAAACAATATTAATTAATTATGGAAATTTTTATTAAATTTTTAATTTATTTGAATTATTTGATATAATGAAAGAGGAAAAGTTTAGATTATCTCGCTTTTGTCTTTCTTTGAATAATCTAAATTCTCTACGAGCTACAAAAATCACAACCCAGTGACTTTTGTAGCTTTTTCTTTTATCATCGACCATTATTCGATTTTCGGTCGAGTACAAATCTTTCTTCTTTCTGTATGATGGATTCAGAAAGCGAGGAAATAAGATGAGTAAGAGATTATCACACAAAATAAGAAAATCATTTGTTATTAAAACAAATCATGAAGAATTAGGAGAAGTGTTAGCTGAGTTACTTAAGACTATGGACATTAATGAACTGCATATTATGACTTACAAAGACCGCATTGATGTATTTGCAACAAAAGAAATGAAACCACTCCATGTAGAACTCTACGAAAAGTACTTCAGCCTATCTGAAGTCGATACCGATGAAATTGAGGAATATACAAGAAAAATCACAGAGAGTTGCTTGGATGATTGAATAGATGATATGATTAGAGGCTTTCTATAGGTTCTTTTAATTATATATTTTAGACACTTTTCATTTTCCTGATATACCCCAACTTAAACAAAATGAAGATAGAAAAATAGACAGTAAATCAATACTGCCTACATTCTGTATTTAATTATTTTTAGTCATTAATCGTGTTGGGGATATTCCACTGTAATTTTGTCAAGTTCTTGAGACACATTTAAAGCGTGGTCATTAATACGCTCAAAATCTGTAAAAATACGTGACAACATCATACTGACTTCACTTGAACATTTCTTTTGTTTTAAAGCTTGAATCTGTGCTTCACGCCAACTAGATACAAGTGAATCAATCACATCATCTTTACGTTCTGCCTCTTCTACATCATCCAAATCATTCTTCATATCCACACATAACTTCTTCATGTGCTCTACAATTTCAATTTCCGAAATTGTCATATCTCCTTGAAGACGTTTTGTCGCCTGATGATTCATATTCACGGCATAGTCACTAATACGCTCAATATCCACTAACATCAAATAGTAGCTAGACAATGCTTGAGAAATATTCACATTCAAGTTTGGCGTAGCCAAAGCCGTACTAATATATTCACTAATGACTTTATCTAAGTAATTGACTGTATCCTCTCTTTTGTAGATCTGTTCATCCGTCTTATCACTAAACTGCAACAATTGATCAAAAGCCTGATTTACATTCTCATACGCAAGACTCAACATGTGCATTGTTTCATCATTAATTTGTTTGACCGAAATAGCCGCACCACCAATCATCTTCTTAGACTTAGGTAGAGGCTGCAAATACAATAAACGCTCATCTTCAATCTCTTTATTTTCAATCGGTAAGATGTGTTGTGCAAACTCAGCCAAATACTTTCCAAATGGAAGCAACAAAATTGTTGTACAAACATTAAATATAGTATGCATATTCGCAATCTGTGCAGTCGCATTGTATGGCGTTAAATGAATAACCCAAGACACCAATGGCGTAAACATACATACAATTGTAAAGATCGTTGTACCAATGATATTAAAGCTCAAGTGAATGGCGGTAGCCTGCTTAGCCTCACGACTTGTTCCAATTGAGGCAAGAACAGCCGTAATACAAGTACCAATATTCTGTCCAAACAATACATATACAGCTCCATCCAAGCCAATAACACCACTGGCTGCCAGGGCTTGTAAAATACCTACGGAAGCTGAACTCGATTGAATCAAAGCCGTAAATCCTGCACCCACCAAAATACCTACTAATGGATTTGAGAAATGTGTTACTAATTCAACAAATTCTTTTGATTCTCTTAATGGCATCATAGCTGTACTCATCATATTCATACCAATAAAAAGAATACCCAAACCTGCAATAATCTGTCCAATATCGGTTGCCTTGGCACTCTTGGTGAACATAATCAATGCCACACCCATAAAGGCAACTAATGGAGCAATGGCACTTACATCCAACGCAATCAATTGGCCTGTAATCGTTGTACCAACGTTAGCACCCATAATAATCCATACAGCTTGTTGTAAAGTCATCATCTGGGCGTTGACAAATCCAACAACCATAACTGTTGTTGCACTCGAACTTTGAATAACCGCCGTAACAAGAGCACCTACAATGACGCCTAAAAATCGATTTGAAGTTAATTTCTCTAAAATTTGTTTTAAACGATCTCCAGCCGCAGCTTCAAGACCATTTCCCATCATCTGCATTCCATATAGGAATAAAGCTAATCCACCCAATAAAGACAATATATTTGTTGTTGTCATATTTTCCACCTTTTCATATTTTCGTACTTAATATAAATTTAAACGCAAATTCATACTATCTTTACAATGTTAAATCTATGTTAAATTTATTTAACATTTCAAAATAGGTAGTATAATATACCCAAAAAAGGAGATTTTTATGCCAACAATCATTGAAAACAGAAGAAATTTACACCAAATTCCAGAAATTGAACTTACCACACAAAAGACAGCACAATATATTGAAAACATATTAGACTTATATGACTGCACCATTGATCATCCCATCCAAAATAGTGTAACCGCCTATTTTGATAACCAAAAAGAAAAGACAATCGTATTCCGTTCCGATATGGATGCACTTCCTATGGAAGAAAATACAGACCTAGAATTCAAAAGCACCAATGGATGTATGCACGCCTGTGGGCACGATGGCCATATGGCTATGGTTCTAGAATTAGCGAAATATGCCAAGGAAAGCGACTATAACGTATTATTGTTATTTCAGCCAGGCGAAGAAAAACCTGGTGGCGCCAAACCTATCATTGAATCTAAATTTTTCGATAAATTTAATATTGCCGCCATCTACGGAACACACATCTATCCAGAACTTGAAAAAGGCAAAGTTTATACACGTCCAAATGAAATGATGGCAGGCGGATGCGAATTCGAATTACTAGTAAAAGGAAAGGCCAGTCATGCAGCCCAACCTCAAAATGGAATCAATGCACTAACGGCTTGTGTAGAAATTCTACAAAAGTCTTTAGAACAAGAGGAAAAAGCTTTTGACAACAATACATTCCACCTATTACACTTTGGCACTTTCCATTCTGGCCAAGCCTTCAATATCATTGCCGACCAAGCTCACGTAAGAGGATCCATTCGCTATTATGATCCAAGGGTATTTGACCAAATTGTTGCTATCATTGAACAAAACATGAATAACGCAATAAAAAAATACAAAGTACAAGTTAACTTCAAAGTGAATCACCACTATCCACCCGTATTCAATAACGAAGAATTATTCTATGCACTATACAAAAACAATCTAGTCAACAAACTAGATAGCCCTGTACTTATTAGTGAAGACTTCGGTTACTACAGAAACGTAGCCCCATCCATTTTCTTCTTTTTAGGTACGGGAGACACCATTCCATTACACTCAAATAAGTTCACCTTTGATGAAGATATCCTATACAAAGGTGTAGAACTATACAGGAAACTATTAACGACAAAGATCCCATTCTAGTAAGCACTAGGATGGGTTTTTAGGTATAATGATAACGTGGATGTGTGAAAGGAGGAATACTATGTTGATAAATGAATTAAATAAATATGGTGAAAACAACAATATCGAAGTAAAGAAAGAAGTTCCTGCTGAACATAAGAAATATTTAAAATCTGTCGTAGCTTTCGCGAATGGTTTTGGTGGAAAAATTATTTTTGGCATTGAAGAAAAGCAAGATTCATTTGAAGTGTGTGGACTATCAGGTGATATTTTTAAAATCAAAGATTCTATCACAAATTCAATATTTTCAAGCATTGAGCCTCACATTATCCCTAGCATCGATTTAGATACAATCGAAGACAAAACCATTTTAATTGTGAATGTGCCATCTGGATGGGATCGTCCATATTACTTAAAATCTGAAGGTGAATTTGATGGTGTTTATGTACGCGTTAGTGGAACAACCAGAAAAGCCGATCGTAATATGATCAAAGAATTGATGTTTGAAGGTAGCAATCGCTATTTTGATAAGATGATTTGTCCCGAATTAGAAATCAATGAAAACAGTATCCAAAACTTATGTGATACTCTTTATCATAAAGCATTAGAAAACTCTAAATCACAATTTGAAAAAGATGCGGTTACACCCATTACGAAACAAGATTTATTGTCGTGGGGAATACTTACACAATCAAACAATCATATTGTACCTACTAATGCCTATGCCTTATTAACAGGACATCCCGCATTGCCAAACCGTATTCAATGTGCTCTTTTTAAAGGAACAGATACAACAGAAGTCATTGATATGAAAGAATACTCAGGACCCATTTATGAACAAATTGACTTTGCGTATAAATTTGTATTACGAAACATACGTTTAAACGCTTCATTTGAATCTCTAGAAAGAAAAGAAACATACGAAATTCCCGTATATGCCATACGAGAACTCATTGTGAATTCCATTGCGCACAGATCCTATATAGATAGAAACAGCATTAAAGTTGCGATATTCGATGACCGTTTAGAAGTAACTTCTCCAGGAAAACTAGTTATGGGACAAACAATCGAGAAAATGAAACAAGGAAATTCAAATATTAGGAATGAAGCAACAGCGTATGCATTGCGCTATCTAAAATACATTGAAAACTGGGGTCGCGGTATTCCTAGAATCATTAAATCAATCGAAGAATCTGGTTTAAAACCTCCTGTATTTATTGGTGGAGAAACCGAATTAAAAGTCATCATATATAGAAACAATGTATTTTATGAACCGAACAAAAAAATCGGGTTCAAAATAAATGAACCCGATGGACCCAATGAACCCGATATCATACAACTCATTAAAATGAACCCAAAAATCACTCAAATAGAGCTAGCAAATCAATTAAACTTATCACGCTCAACTATTAAGCGCATATTAAATAGGTTGCAGCAACAAGAAATGAATATATAAAAATAGATAGGGATAAATCAACCTTTAAAAGTCATAGGGATTTT
>ERZ809407.1722-NODE-1722-length-17761-cov-5.662600_pt1 | contig 17761 bp, 23 predicted proteins | sample MGYA00520792_ERZ809407 | MGnify/ENA primary metagenome ERZ809407 (study PRJEB31576, sample SAMEA3212665) | Homo sapiens | biome: human-gut; feature: human gut; material: fecal | place: Sweden | collected 2012 ...
CCGCGCCCTTTCGGGCGCGCCAATCGTGCCACTTCCTCGAAACCGGCTCGCTTCATCCGCCACTAGCGGCGCTTCGCCGATTTTCATGTGCGTCAGAAAAAGCACTTCTCACGGAGCGCGTGTCGCAGACGCCCTACGGGCGGCAAGGCACGAAGCGCAGTGCACCCCCCTCAAAAAAGAGAGGCTGGCCCATAGGCCAGCCTCTCTTTTTTGAAGTCATAATAGCATCGTGACCCCATTATCTTCGATCCCGATCTCCACGACCGGCGCGCCGGGGTCGTACTCGCCGTCGAGCGTCCAGGGAATGTCCTCGGCGGTCTCCGCCGTCACGTGCTTGACGTGGCGGAAGATGAGCCCCTCGGAGTCGTAATAGTCCTTGTTGATGAGCGCTAAAATGAGCGCCTGCATCGCAGCCGGCGTGCGCGGCACGGGCACGAGCAGCAGCTCGAACTTGCCGTCGTCGAACGACACCTCGTCGGGCGAGAGCTTCATCAGCCCCGCGATCGACGTCGAATTGCTGATCGCACCGAAGAGATATTCCCCATCGAAGACCTCGCCGTCCGCCGTGATCTTCATGCGGTACGGGCAGAGCGTGTCGAGATTCTTGACGCCCTCGAGTAAGTAGGCAAAGTGCCCGAACATATTCTTGATATCCTGCTGGACGGTGTAGGTCGTTTTCGTGAACGCGCCGAACGACGCGACGTAGACAAAGTTCCGCTCGCCGAATTTGCCCACATCGAGAGATCTCGGCTTCATGCGCATGGCGGAGGCCGCCGCCTCGGCGGGATTCGACGAGATATTCAGGCTCGCGGCAAAGTCGTTCGTGCTGCCGCCGGGCAGATAGCTCACGAGCGGGCGGTATTCTCGCGGAATGCGCATCACACCGTTCACCGTTTCGTTGAGCGTGCCGTCGCCGCCGTGGCAGACGACGACGTCGAATTCCGGCCCGAGCGATTCGGCGAGCTCCGTCGCTTCTCCGCGGTGCGTGGTCTTGCGCACGGAGACGAGATAGCCCGCCTCGGAATAGATCGCGGCGGCGTCAAACAGCGGTGCGAGGGATTTGGTCTTTCCCGCGCGGGGATTGACGATAAAGAGCAGCTTTTTGTCGTCCATGGGTTCCTCCTCGTTTGCTCTTCACAGCATCAGACCGGCAAAGCACCCTGCGCCCTGTCGGTCAAAATCACCCTCTGCCAAAAAAGTCAAGTTCTGTTCATCTTCATTAACAGAGAGTAAAGATTATCATAACACACGAAATGAGCGGTTGCAATTCCCGGCAAAAAATAGTAAGCTGTTTTTGGTATCTTTTTAGCAGTCACTTAACGCCTTTTGCCCAAAAAAAGGGGGAGCCCATGAAGCAGAACAAAACCTATCTTCACCTCGGCGTAACGCTGATCGTCTCGGCCTGCGCGGTGCTGATGTTTTACGACACGTTTTTCCAGTCCCGTGTGCTGCTGGACTTTTTCGACAAGCTGATGCAAGTGCTCTCGCCGGTCATCTACGGCCTTGTGTTCGCGTACCTTCTCGCCCCCATCGTCGACTTTTTCGACCGGTATGTCCAAAAGGGGCTGCCGAAGGTCAAGTCTTCGCTCGTCCGGGGGCTGAGCATCCTCGTCACGTGGATCTGCGTCATCGCCCTCATCTACCTGATGTTCAGCATCCTCATCCCCGAGCTGGTCGACAGCACGAAGACATTGGCCGACAACTTTGAAAGCTATTATAAAACCGTCTACAACTGGGTCAACAGCCTTGTGGAGAATCAGACGATCTTCTCCGACGACATCTACTCCGACCAGCTGCTCTCCGCACTCAACGGCTACTACGATAAGCTCGTCAAGTGGGTCACCGACACGGTCATCCCGCAGGCGCAGGTCGCCATCGTCGCCGTGACGGGCGGCATCTGGAGCGTCGTCATCTTCCTCAAGAATCTCCTCATCGGCATGATGATCTCGGTCTACCTGCTCGCGCGCAAGGAGAGCTTTGCCAAGCAGTCGAAGAAGATCCTCTACGCCATTCTGCCCGAAACGCCGTACCGCCGCACGCTGCGCGCCGTGGCGGAGGCCGACCGCATCTTCAGCGGCTTCGTGCGCGGAAAGCTGCTCGACTCGCTCATCATCGGCATTCTTTGCTTCATCTGCTGCTCGATCTTCAAGTTCCCGTATACGCCGATCATTTCGGTGTTTGTGGGCGTGACGAACATCATTCCGATCTTCGGCCCGTTCCTCGGCGCCATTCCGAGCGCATTCCTCATCCTGCTCGTCAGCCCCAAGCAGTGCCTTTATTTCATTCTCTTCATCATCGCATTGCAGCAGTTTGACGGCAACATTCTGGGGCCGAAGATCCTCGGCAAATCCACCGGCATTTCGAGCTTCTGGGTCATCGTGGCCATTGTGGTCGGCGGCGGCTTCGGCGGGGTGCTCGGCATGTTCCTCGGCGTGCCGATCTTCGCGTGCATCAGCTCGCTTGTGAACTGGTTCACGAACCGCAGCCTCACGAAAAAGGGCGTGACGGACGACGCGATGTTCGCCCCCGTGCCGCTCGCCTCTCCGGATGAAAAAAAGGATTGATCTCCCCATGAAAACCCTGTACCGTGACAACAAAGGACTGCACCGCTGGCTTTTTGCCTGCGGCGCAGTCCTTGTGCTTTTCTATCTTTTCCGCGGAAACCGCGCGGCCGTCAATTTCTGGATCTATTCGGTCACGCTGCCCTTTGAGCAATTCTTAGGCCGCGCGTGCGCAGCGCTGCCGTTTTCGGTCGCGGAGCTTTTGTATGTGCTCGCGGCGGTCACGGCGGTCGTACTGCTTGTGCTGATGGTGCGCTATCTGGTCAGATCGCGCCAAAGAGGGCGCGCCGCGTACCGCTGCGCGCTCTTCGTGCTCGATTTGTTTCTCACGGTCTACGCCGCGTTCTCACTTCTCTGGGGCGCGAACTATTACGCGGACGACTTCTGCGACAGAAGCGGCCTTTCGCCCGAGCCCGTCGCGTATGATGATCTGGTCCGCGTCACGCAGTATTTCGCGGACAATCTCGCCGAGGCGTCGACGCACATCGCGCGCGACGAAAACGGCCTCTTCACCGCCGACCGGCAGGAGATTCTTAACTACGCCGACACGGTGTACGACTGCCTGTACGACGAATTTCCGTTCCTCGACATGCCGGACCAGAAGCCCAAGGGCATTTTCTTTTCGAAGATCATGAGCGCGATGAACTTCACGGGCTTCTACTTCCCGTTTACGGGCGAGTCGAACGTCAACATGGACTCGCCCGCGATGCTGCTGGCCTCGACCTGCGCGCACGAGCTCTCGCACCAGCGCGGCATCACGTCCGAGCAGCAGAGCAACTTCCTCGCGGTCCTCGCCTGCACGCGCTGCGACGACGCAAACTACAACTATGCGGGCTGGATGCTCGGCTACATTCACCTCGGCAACGCGCTCTACCGCGTCGACCCCGACGCATGGCAGCAGATTCGCGATTCGCTTCCCGACGAGATCGTGCTCGATCTGCGCTACAACAGCGCCTATTGGGCGCAGTACAAGGGCCTCACGGCCACCGTCACCCAGTCGCTCAATGATAAGATGATCAAATCCTACGGCGATGAACTCGGCACGCAGAGCTACGGCGCGGTCGTCGACCTGCTCGTGAATTACTACGCCTGAGCGCTGCTCGTCTCGCGGTACGACTGCAAGAATTCCTTGGTTCGCTCCTGCTGCGGGTTTTCGAAGACCTGTTCGGGGCTGCCCTGCTCCACGATGACGCCGCCGTCCAGAAACACGACGCGGTCGCTCACGGCGCGGGCAAAGGGCATCTCGTGCGTCACGATGACCATGGTCATGTGCTCGTCGGCAAGACTGCGGATGACGCGCAGCACCTCGCCGGTCAAAAGCGGGTCGAGCGCGGAGGTCGGCTCGTCGAAAAAGAGAATTTCCGGCTTCATCGCAAGCGCGCGGGCAATGGCTACGCGCTGCTGCTGCCCGCCCGAGAGCTGATAGGGGTAGGCGTTTTCCTTGCCTTTTAGTCCCATTTTGTCGAGCAGCGCCATGGCCTCGGCCTCGACCTCGGCTCTATCGCGCTTTTGCACCGAGATCGGCGCGTCGCAGACATTTTTCAGCACCGTGTAGTGCGGGAAGAGGTCAAACTGCTGGAACACCAGCCCGAACTGCCGCCGCACCTGCGCAAGCGCGGCTTTTCCGGCGTAGACGCTTTTGCCGTTTTCCTCGCGCGCGGCAACGTTTTCGCCATACGCGAGCGTGCCGGAGTCCATGGTCTCAAGCAGCGTCGCGCAGCGCAGCATCGTCGACTTGCCGCCGCCCGAGGGGCCGATGATCGACACGACCTCGCCCTTTTCCACCTTGAGCGACACGCCCTTTAAGACTTCGAGCGCGCCGAACGCCTTTCTGGCGTTCTGCATTTCAAAAACTGCCATTGCTCTCCCCTCCCTTTAGCGGTAATAGCGCAGCGCCTGCTCCCATTTTTCCATGGCGAAGGCGACCACATAGTTGAAGACATAGTAGAACACCCCCGCCGCCACCAGCGCCAGCATGCCCGGCGTATTCGGCGAGGCAACGATCTGCTTGGCGCGCGTGAACATCTCCACCGTGCCGATGACGGACGCGAGCGACGTGTCCTTCACCAGCGTGATGACCTCGTTCGTCACCGCGGGGATGACGCGCTTGACCATCTGCGGCAGGATGATCTTGAAAAATGTCTGTGCCTTGGTATAGCCGAGCACCTGCGCGGCCTCATACTGCCCGCGCGGGATGGACTCAAGTCCGCCGCGGTAGATCTCGGCAAAATACGCCGCGTAGTTGATGACGAACGCGACGATGACCGCCGTGAAGCGCCAGTTGCCCGGCACCGTGACGCCGAGCAGGAGCTTCGGCCCGTAGAAGACGACCATCAGCTGCAGCATCAGCGGCGTTCCGCGCATGATGGAGATATACGCCTTGATGAAGCCGCGCAGCGGCGTCAATCTGCTGCGGCGGCCAAACATCACCGCAAGGCCCAGCGGCATCGAGAATAGCAGCGTCAGCGCAAAGATCAATAGCGATGTGACAAAGCCCTGCGACAGCAGGGACAGCATCGTGGATACAGTCATGGAATGATTCTCCCTTATTCGGTCATAAGTGGGAAAAAGCGGGGGCTTTCGCCCCCGCTCCCTCCCTGAGAAGAGGATGGGCACCTATGAATCAATGATCGGTTTTTACAGTCGCCCGAAGTGATCGTCTTTACTTTTTGATGAGGCACAGGCTGTCGAGCACGAGACCCTGATCGACGTACTTCTGCGCGATCTCCAGCATGGTGCCGTCCTCGGCCATCTTGAGAAGCTCGGCGTTCACCGCGTCGCGCAGCTCGGTGTTGCCCTTGAGGAAGCCGATGGCGTACTGCTCGGTGGAGAGGGGCTCGTCGAGGATGACATAGTCGCCGTCGTTGTTCGCGATCTGATACTGCGCAACGCCGAGGTCAGCGGCCACGGCGTCCACCGTGCCCTGGGCGAGGTCTATAAAGCCCATGTTGTAGTCGCCAAGCTCCACGACCTCCTTGAGCGACGCCTTGAAGTCCTCGTTTTCGTTGATCGCGTCGACCGCGGAGGACGCGGCCTGCGCCATCACGCTCTTACCGGCGAGGTCCGCGAGCGAGGTGATGCCGCTGTCGGCCTTCACGACCATCACGATGGAGTTATCCACATAGGGGTCGGAGAACGTGTAGTCATTTTCGCGGCCGGTGTAGGTAAAGCCGTTCCAGATGCAGTTGATCGTGCCGCTCGAAAGCTCGGCGTCCTTGCTGTTCCAGTCGATGGCCACGGCCTCGTACTCCCAGCCGAGGCGCGCGCACAGCTCCTTCGCCATCGCGAGGTCAAAGCCGTCATACGTGCCGTCGGCGGCGATGAAGCCGAACGGCGGAAACTCGGCATCAAAGCCGACGATCAGCTTTTGCGTCTCGCCGCCCTGCGCGTCCTGCGCATCACCGGTATCGTCGGCGGTATCGTTCTTGCTGCCGCAGGCGGCAAGGGCCAGTACCATCACGGCGGCAAGCGCCATTGCTAAGAATTTTTTCATCGTTTCTTCCTCCTGATTTTTGTCCGGCGCTTGGCCGTTTGATTTAGTGTGGTAACACGATAACACAATAACGCGCGACAGTAAATACACGCACTTTACAAAGATGGAGCGGTAAAGCGAATCGTTTTTTGCCGCTTTCCACAGTTTTCACGGTTTCTGGACGGCAGCGCGGTGTTTGCCTCCCGTTTTTCCCCGCTTTACGCTTGTTTCTTTTTTTGCCGTGTGCTACAATGCAAGCAAGAATTTTTGATCGCAGGAGGCCATTTTTATGCTGTCTATTGATATCTCCCATGCCGCATCGTTTCTCTCGTTGCCGTATGAAGCGGCGCTGCGCCCGCGTCTCGAGCGCGCGGCGGGCTGGCTGCAAAACGGCGGCGGAAAGGGCTCTGATTTCATCGGCTGGGTCACGCTCCCGCGCGACTATGACAGAGGCGAGTACGCCCGCATCCTCGCCGCGGCAAAGAAGATTCAGGGCGATTCCAAGGCGCTCGTCGTCATCGGCATTGGCGGCAGCTATCTCGGCGCGCGCGGCGTCATCGAATGCCTCTGCTCCCCGAACTATAACTTAAAGAAGAAGTCCACGCCGAACATCTACTTTATCGGCAACGGCCTCTCGTCCGACGCGCTGCGCGAGGTGACAGAGCTCATCGGCGACGACGATTTCTCCGTCAACGTCATCTCGAAGTCCGGCACGACGACCGAGCCCGCCGTCGCATTCCGCTTCTTCCGCGAAAAGCTCGAAAAGAAATACGGCAAGGCCGAGGCCGCGAAGCGCATTTACGCCACGACCGACGCGCACAAAGGCGCGCTCAAGTCCCTCGCCGATCAGGAGGGATACGAGGAATTCGTCGTGCCCGACAACATCGGCGGGCGCTACAGCGTGCTCACCGCCGTTGGCCTTCTCCCCATCGCCGTCGCGGGCGTCGATTTAGATGAACTCATGGGCGGCGCGCAGGAGATGATGACGCTCTGCTCGAAAAACGATTACAGCAATCCCGCGTGGCAGTACGCCGCCATGCGCCACGAGCTCTACCGTCAGGGCAAGAAGGTGGAGCTTCTCGCGTGCTTCGAGCCTGCGTTCCGCTTCATGGCCGAGTGGTGGAAGCAGCTCTACGGCGAGAGCGAGGGCAAGGAGGAAAAGGGCCTCTTCCCCGCGAGCGTCGACTTCACCGCAGACCTCCACTCGATGGGCCAGTACATCCAGCAGGGCGAGCGCATGCTGATGGAGACCGTCGTGCGCTTTGCGCCCGCGGAGCAGCAGATGATCGTTCCCTTTGACGAAGTCAATGGCGACGGGCTCAACTTCCTTGCAGGAAAGACGATGGACTTCATCAACCGTCAGGCGATGGACGGGACGCTGCTCGCCCATGTCGAGGGCGGCGTGCCGAACATCATCCTGAACCTCGATGAAAACAACGCCCGCACGATGGGCCAGCTCATTTACTTCTTTGAATATGCCTGCGGGCTGAGCGGCTACCTCCTCGGCGTGAATCCCTTCGACCAGCCGGGCGTGGAGGCGTATAAAAAGAACATGTTTGCGCTGCTCGGCAAGCCCGGATACGAGGAAATGGGCGAGGAGCTGCGTAAGCGCCTGCGCTGAATTTTTTGAATAAACCTGAAACTTTCCATTCAGCATTGCAAATTTGTTTCATTTATGCTATGCTGATGCCATCAGAAAGACCATCCCCCGCAAAAGAGGCGGGGATCTATTGAAAGGAGTGATTTCTATGGTCAGACTCATCATGGGTGAAAAGGGCACCGGTAAGACCAAGAAGCTGATCGAAATGATCAATACCACTGCGCAGGAGGATAACGGCAGCGTCGTCTGCGTCGAGGCAAAGTCTACCATGACCTTTGACCTGCACTATCACGTTCGTCTGATCTCTGCCTACGAGTACGACCTGTCCAACTACGAGGCCCTGCGCGGCTTCCTGTTCGGCCTGTACGCGGGCAATTACGATATTTCCCACATCTTCATCGACAACCTGTTCAAGATCACCGGCGGCGAGTGCAACCAGGCGGCCGACGATTTCCTGAACGAGCTCGAGCGCTTCAGCAACGCCACCGGCGTCAAGTTCACCATCTCCGTCTCCGGCGACCCCGCCCTTGCCACCGACGGCATGCAGAAGTATCTGTAAATCGGTTTTGACAAACGTAGCATAAAAGGGGCATTCTCTCGCGTGAGAGAATGCCCCCTTTTTATCCCCCAAGAGAACGGCAGGGGCGTTTCGATTTCGCCCCTGCACCCCTAACGACCAAAAGGGAGGGGCATTGCCCCTCCTTTTTGGATTATCCACCCCGCCCTTCTGACGGCGCGGCATTGCTCTGCTCGCCGCTTTGAGGTGCCGCTTTTTAGTTCTCTGCTGTGATATAGAGGTCTTCTGCTTTTTGCTGGGCGGAGACGAGGGTTTCTTTAGCGCTGCCGAAGTTCTGGGCGTTCATTTGTTCCAACGCGTCTGTGATCGCGTTGAAGAGTAAATGATACAGCTTTGCGTAGTCTTCCATGCGTTTCTCCTCCTAAATATCTGATGTAAACATTATCTAATGTATTAGTCTATATGTCAAGAGAAAAACTGCCATAGACTGATGAAAACATGAGAGAATGGGAGCATCAGATATGGTAACATTAGATGTTTTGTCCCTGCTGGAGAAAAAGGGCAAAACGAAATACTGGCTCTACCACCAGCTTGGGATGAGCTATCAGAATTTCAACCGCATGGTCAACAACGAAACGAAATCCATCCGCTATGAAAATATCGAAGCCCTCTGCCAGATCTTCGAATGCACCCCCAACGACCTCTTCCGCTTCACCGAAGACTAAACCGACCGCTGATGCGGTCGGTTTTTTGCCGTCCCGCGGCGAGCGAAGCAATGCCGCCCCCGCAGGCAGTCCGCCGCCGTGCTCCCGTCACTCGCGCCTCACGGAGTAGGGCGCGGTTGATATCGGCAACGAATAGCAGAAGATTCGTGGCGAAGCCACGTACACCGCACCCGATTCCGCAGGCCGCGCAGCTCTTCAAGTGCCGATCTGCCAATGTGCGGGGTCGAGGGGCAAGACCCCTCGTCCTTTCTCTCGGGGGTTTAAGGGGGATACTCTCTTTCGAGAAAGAGAGTATCCCCCTTTATCCGTGCAGCGCTAAGCGCTGCTCTCCCCGCGGCACCAGTGCCGCAGCTTCCTTTGCACTTGTGCGAAAAAGAGAAAAAAGGAAACAAAAAGCCCCCGCCGGGATCGGCGAGGGCTTTTTGCTGTGTTGTGTGTGTATTTTTAGGAGGGAGAAAATCACATCGGGGGGAGTTCCCCTTTGCAAGTATTAAGATACCAGTCAATCTTGGCTAAAGTTTGAATCGGTTGTAAACAAATTATGAATACCACCGGAAATTTTGCACATTTTCAGCCCATGAGCGCGCAGAGCTCGGAAAAATCGAGCGGCTGGAGCGCAAGGTCGATGCCGTAGCCGATGATGCGGGAAAGCTCGCGGATCTGCGCGTCGATGTCGCGCGTCGTGACCATGACGGTCTCGTGGCCGCGCAGGGCGGCGGGATCGACGTCCGACTTTCCGGCCTCTTCGAGCACATCGAGCGTCAGCGTCGCCGCGTCGACGACCGTGGGAACGCCGATGGCGTAGACCGGCACGCCGAGCGTGTCGCGGCTGAGGGGACACCTGTGATTGCCCACGCCGCTGCCTGGGACGATGCCCGTGTCAGAGAGCTGCACCGTGGAGCAGAGCCGCATGAGCGAGCGGGACGCGAGCGCGTCGATCGCGATGACCGCGTCGGGCTGCACCGCGCGCACCGTGCCGCGCAGCGTCTCCATCGCCTCAATGCCCGTCTGGCCCAAAACCCCCGGTGTCAGCACGCTGACAGAGCAAAATGCGGAAAACGCGCCGTTTTGCCGCAGATGGCGCGTTACAAGCACATGCTCCGCACTCCTCGGCCCGATGGCGTCCGGCGTCATATTCGCGTTGCCGAGTCCCGCGACGAGCACGCTTTTCACATTCTCGCCGAGCAGCGCCCTGAGTTCCGCCCCCACGGCGCGCGACGCGCGCTCGAGCACATCGTCCGCGTTTTTTTGCAGCGGCGAGAGGTCGAGCGTCACATACCGCCCGCGGGGCTTGCCGAGCTGGCGCGCCGCGCCCTCGGTGTTGATGCGCACGCTCGTCACGCTGCACCCGCGGCGAAAAACCGTCCGGCTGTCCACGCCGGAGAGTGTCTGCGCGCGGCTTTTCGCGCAGAGCAGCTCGTGCGCCTCCATGGCAAGATCGGTGCGGTATTGGAGCATTCTGCCTCTCTCCTTTTACTAAATCTTGTTTTCCTTCCCTATTTTATCCACAAAGTTTTGTGTCATACAAAAAAATCAGAAAATTTCGAAAAAATGCTTGCAATTTCTTGCATTCTTTGCTAAAATACCATTCTGCACGGTGGATTTTTTGTTCGCCGGCGCGAATTCCAACCGGAGGAGGTGTTTGGTTTGCCGAATATTAAGTCTGCCAAGAAGCGCGTTCAGGTGTCTGGTGTGCGTAATGAGCGCAACAAGGCCGACAAGTCCGCACTGAAGACCGCACTCAAGAAGTTCGAGGCGGCTGCCGCTGAAGGCAATCGCACCGAGGCCGAGAGCGCTTACAAGGTCGCAGTGAAGTCTGTCGATAAGGCTGCTGCTAAGGGTATTCTGCACAAGAATAACGCCGCGCACAAGAAGAGCGCGCTGACCCTGAAGCTCAACAGCGTTGGCTAATCGAGCGAAAATGAGAGTCATCCGAAAGGATGGCTCTTTTTTTGTGCCCAAAGGGGCACTGGCTTATCCGCGCGATGCGCGGAACCGGGAAAGCAGCGCCAGTGGCGCTGCACGGAGAAGGGGGATACTCTCTTTCTCGAAAGAGAGTATCCCCCTTAAACCCCCGAGAGAAAGGACGAGGGGTCTTCCCCCTCGACCCCGCTGCATTGGCAGTTTTAGGCTTGAAGAGCTACGCGGCCTGCGGAATCTGGTGCGGTGTACGTGGCTTCGCCACGGGTCCCTACGTTTCGTCACCACTCGCAACCGCGCCTTACTTCGTGAGGCGCGAGTGACGATAGCACGGCGGCGGACTGCCTGCTGGCGGCATTGCTGCGCTCACCGCGGGACGGGGGCAAAAAACGACCGCGTCAGCGGTCGTTTTCTTCTATGGGAATCTCACCGTGCTCCTGTTCGAAAGCTGCGATGCGGCGCTTGATCATCTGCTCCAGTTCACGGTTTTTGGTGCGTCCCTCGTATTCAGCGATATATCCGAGCTTTTCCAGCAGCACCGGATCGGTGCGCAGGGTGTAACGACTTTTTGAATCCATTTGCCAACCTCCGTGACGAAGTATTGACAAAATTTTAGCGTCAAATTATACTAAAAAGGAAAAGTGACGCAACAATGACGCACAAAAGGAGGAAATAAAATGACAACTTATCGAAACCTTTACCACGGCATGGTGCGCAGCATGAGCGAGGCCATTGATCTCTACGACGAGGGCAAAGGCATCCTTGCCCGCGAAGTCCTGAAAAAAGCCCTGCTGGACGCAGAAGAGCAAATCATCGCGCAAGATATCATTCCCGATGAACCCATCAACAGTACCGACCCAGCGAAGGACTGAAAAAGAAGCAGCCCTGAGCGCGGCGAGCGAAGCAATGCCGCCCCTGCAAAATATCTGCCGCCAATCTCCCGTCACTCGCGCCTCACGAAGTAAGGCGCAGTTGCGGCCGGTAACGACTCGCAGAGATTCATGGCGAAGCCATGTACACCGCACCCGATTCCGCAGGCCGAGCAGCTCTTCGAGCCTCAATCTCGCAATGTAGCGGGGTCGAGGGGCAAGACCCCTCGCGTTCTCTTGGGGGATTTAAAGGGGGCCATTCTCTCACGTGAGAGAATGGCCCCCTTTGTTCGCACCCCTGCGGCACGCAGGGACTAAGGTGCAGCGCTGCGCGCTGCTTACTTTTTGTTAGGATTATAATAATCCGTCTCCTCCGGCAGGACGATCGGCAGCCCGTTCTGATACACCGGAAGCGTCTGGAACTTGAATCTCGACACCTTGTGCTTGCGGTCGATCTGCTCCTTGATGGCGGGGTCGACTTCGCCCTTGCGAATGTACTCGTTCACCGCGTGGTAGGTAAAGCCGAGGTTGTCCTCGTCCGTCTTGCCGGTCAGGCCGTCGGACGGCGGCTTGATGAGGAAGCGCTCGGGCAGACCCAGCTCCGCGCCCAGCGCGATGACCTCCTCGGTCGTGTACATGCCGAGCGGCGAGAACGCGCCCGCGCTGTCGCCGTAGATCGTGCAGTAGCCGACCCAGTCCTCGGAGAGGTTCGAGGTGTTGATGACGATGCCGCCCTCCTCGCTCTGCGCGATGGCGTACAGCGTCGCCATGCGGATGCGGGACGGCAGGTTCACCTTCGTCTGGCGGCTCGCGTCGATGCCCACGCGCGCCATCTCGTCGAGAATGCCGCTCGTGCCGCCGTGAATATTGAACGTGTAGTGGCGGATGTTCAGCACGTCGACAAGGCCGTTGGAATAGTCGATGTCCGGCTGCACGCCGTCGGGCATCAGCACACCGACGACATTCTCGCGACCGTAGGCCGCCACGCTCAGCGCCGCCGTGACGGAGCTGTCCTTGCCGCCCGAAATGCCGATGACGGCGGTCTTGCCTCCGCAGGCCTTCATCTGCGCGCGCATCCAGTCGAGAAGTCCCGGAAGCTGCTGCTTTGCGTTGAATTCTGCCATAGTCTTTTGCTCCTTACATAAACTTCAACAAAGAGAGTCTCCCCTCCCTGCTGAGAAAAAATTTGCTTTTGTTGTACCACACTTCCGCTAAGCTTTCAAGTACCCTTCGGCCTGCTTTAAAAACATTTCCCGATATTTTCCGTTCTGCGCCATCAGCTCCGCATGCGTACCGGATTCTATGATTCTTCCATCGGAGAGAAGATAAATTCGGTCCGCGTCCACGACCGTGGAGAGCCGGTGCGCGACCATAATGGTGGTCGTCGGCGAGCGGTCGAAGATCAGCTTTGCGATGCGGTACTCGGCGATTGGATCCAGCGCGCTGGACGGCTCGTCGAGGATGAGCAGCCCAAATTCGCTGTGCAGCAGCCGCGTCAGGCATAGGCGCTGCGCGTCTCCGCCCGAGAGCACCGCGCCGTTTTCGTCGAACTCCTTCGTGACCTGCGCGTCCAGAGAAAGCCGCAGGCCGACCTCCTCAAGGCAGGATTTGAGCCGCGCATCGTCCGCGTCGGCGTAGGCCGTCATATTTTCGCGGACAGACAGCGCGTACAGGCGGGACTGCTGAAACGCGATGCCGATCCTGCCGCGCAGCGTGCTCACGTCATAGTCCGCGATCGGGCGGCCGTTGATCTGCACCGTTCCTCCGTCCGCGTCGTACAGGCGGAGCAGGAGCTTTGTGAGCGTCGTCTTCCCCGCGCCATTTTCGCCGACGATGGCGATCTTTTCTCTGGGCGCGATGGCAAGACTCAGATCACGGATGGCAAACTCATCGCAGCCGCCGTAGCGGTAGGACACATGGTCGAATCGGACGGAAAACGGGCCGTCTGACGCTTTTTCGCCGTCTGTCGACGCTTCGATGGTCGAATCTGTGTCGAAAAAGTGCTGCACCTTCTGCGCGTAGGCAACGCCTAAGGCGACCTGCGAGCTCCACCAGCCGAGCGCGTTGAGCGCCTCCTTGAGCGCGAGCGACGAGGCGATCAGCGTCGCATAGACGCCAATGCCGCCGATATTGCCAGACATCACGCCCCATGCGACATAGACCGGCACGGCAAACGTCGTGCCGAGCTGCGCGAGGTTCGCCAGAATATCGGTCAAAAATTCCTTTGCGCCGTATTTTCGATAGATCGCGGCCCTGCTCTTCACAGAGCCGTCGAACAGCGAAAAAAGCGGCTTTTTGATGTTTGACGCGCGCAGGTCGGCGACCGCCGTATGGTCAAAAAACAGCCGCCGCAGATAGTCAGCTTTCCGCTGGTCGTTGACCATGGCCGTCTCACGCTCCACGGACACCCTGCTCCAGTAAATTTGCGCATACGCGACAAACGCAGAGCAGCCCAGAACGATGAGCAGCAGCGCAATGCCCTGCGACGCGATCAGCGCGCCGTAGACAATGCATTTCGCGACGCCGCTCAAAAGCGAGAAGAGATTTTGCAGCGTCTCCGACGACTGCGAGGCAAATTTCTCCGTCGCCAGCTTGTAGCTGTCGAAATAGCTCGGATCGTCAAAGTGCCGGTAGTCGACCATCAGGGCTTTTTCGTAGATCGACCGCTCGATCGTCCCCTCGATCTCCTGCTTTTTCCACCGGAGGTAAAAATCCTCGTACACCGCGTTGAGCAGATTGAGCGCCAGCGCGAGCAAAAGGTATGTCAGGCCCGTCAAAAATGCCGCTTCAAACGGCTTTCCCGCTTCGATCATTTCGATCACCGCCTGCGCCAGCGTCGCGGAAAAATACCCCGCCGCCGGCACAAACAGCACCGATGAGATAAACGAGCCGACCATTAAGGTCTTGCCGTACTTCCACCAGGGCGCTAAAAGGAAGCAAATGCTGTCCCAACCCTGCCTGAGCTTTCCAACCGTCTTCTCCGGAATCAACCTTCTTTCTGTAATTGTCGTTGGTTTTATTCTTACTTAAACTGATTCACCGTCGCGGCATTATTTTTCCACGCGGCAGGCCGCGCGGGAACCCTATTTTATTGCATGTCTTACGGCGGCGAAGTGAATTCGCCGCTCGCGCCGCCGGACTTCCGGCGAAAGGCCACGCTATCCCTCACTTAAACTTATGCCACTCTGCCACCGCCATCTCATCGCAGCGGTTGTTGTATTCGTTCTCCGCGTGGCCTTTGACCCAGTGGTAGTGCATTTCGTGCCGGGTGATGAGGGACAAGAGCTGCTCCCACAAATCGACGTTCAGCGCGGGCTTTTTGTCGCTTTTGACCCAGCCGCGCTGTTTCCAGCCGTAGACCCAGCGCTTTTCCAGCGCGTCGATGACGTAGCGCGAGTCGGAATAGAGCTCCACGACGCACGGCTCTTTTAAGAGCCGCAGCGCCTCGATGACGGCGGTGAGCTCCATGCGGTTGTTCGTCGTGCTCGCCTCGCCGCCGGAGAGCTCGCGCTCGTGCGCGCCGTATTTGAGCACCGCGCCCCAGCCGCCGGGGCCGGGGTTGCCCGAGCACGCGCCGTCGGTATAGATAATGACCTGTTTCATGCGTTTCCTCAATAAGAGCTGATCTCGAGCGATGCATCGTCCTCGCCCGGCGTGATCGAACGAATTTCGACCGTGTACTTCATTTCCGGCGAGACGACGATCTCGACGCGGTCGCCGACCTTTTTCCCCAGGATGGCCTTGCCGACGGGCGATTCCTTGCTGATGAGGCCCTTGAGCGCGTTCTGCCGCAGGGTGGTCACGAGCTGGATGTTCTGCTCTTTCCCCAGCTTTTCGTTATAGAGCACCACGTGGTCAAAAAGGCCGACTGTGCCCTCTTTTTCGTTCACTTCGATGACCTTCGCCGTCGCGATCATGCGCTCCAAGTAACGGATGCGGCTCTCGTTGCGGTTTTTCTCCTGCTTGGCGACCTTGTACTCGTAGTTTTCGCTCAAGTCGCCGAACGCGCGCGCCGTCTGCACATCTTCGATGAGCTTGGGGCGAAGCTCCAAACGGCGGTGCCCCAGCTCTGCCTTCATTTTGTCAATGTCGACCTGTGTCAGTTCGTCATACATGGTGTGTTCGCTTCCTTTTTTGCTCAATAACTGCCGCTCTGCGCGTGCTGACGCTTGACGCGCGCGACGCGCTGGGCGTATTCCTCGCGGTCCAGAATGCCCGCGTCATATAAGACCTTCAAACTCTCAAGCCGGTCCTCGCAGCTGTCCATGTGGACAGAATGCACCTCACCGCTGTCGGCTTGCTTCCTGCGCGCGATCTCCCAGCGCTTTTCGCTGTGTGCGCGCTCATCGGCGTGGCGCTGCTCGTTTCTCTCCCACTCGTCGGCGCGGTGCTGCTTGTGGAGCGCCTTGATCTCTGTCGGGCTCGGGCGCTTTTTTTCCGTCTGCCCGCGCAGCGCATCAAGATCCTCGGCTGTGCGCTTTGCCTTTTTGATCAACTCGTCGGGCGATGCCGAAACGCTGCCCGTTTCCCGATCATTGACCTTTTTGTCCTCGTTGGCGACAGCCGCCTTAAACCCCCAGACAAGTGCGATGATAATAAGGATCAAAACTTCTCCCATTGTCCGCGCTCCTTTCTCTTACAGCCGGTCCAGAATGTCCCTGCGTTTTTCCTGATACTCCTCTTCCGTGATGAGTCTGCGATCGTAAAGCGTCTGCAATTCCTCGAGCCGCGCTTCGGCGTCGGACTTGCCGCCCTTTGCGCCGTCATCGGACTCGTCGGTAATCTCATAACCGCCGTTGTACTTCACAACGCCCGCCGCCAGCAGAAAATTGTAGATGCCCATGCCGAACGTCATCAGGCACCAGATGGCCTTGAAGCCGATCATCGCGCCGATGCTCGGAATGGTAAACAGGCCGAACACGCCCATCGCGCACGCGATAATGCCGGAAAAGACGCTCATGCCCTTGCTGGGCTTATAGTGGATGTTTCTTCTCATGGTGACCTCCCTTTATTTTCTTTTCTCTTTCAAAGGAAATGCAGCGCGTCACGCTGCTGCATAGCACACCCCCCATTTTCTTTCCCGAGAAAGAAAACGGGCGGTGTGACCGTCCAAAAGAAAGGCGTCTGCATTGTATGTCTTCCCTTGAACAGCCTTTTTGCCTGCGGATTGCACTGCCTGCCAAGTGTCGTATCTAAACGACTTGGTTTGCTTCTATCTCCGCTGTCGCTCTGCCTGCGTATCGGCAGTCTCCATCAATTTCCGTCTATTTCGGATATACTACTGTACTTCATTATAGTGGACAGAAGCGTTTCTTTCCAGCAAATTCAAGTTTACATGCAGAGTTTTTCCGCAAGTTTGGTGTTACACACCGTGTTCTGCCTTTCGGCAGACCAATTCGTCCAGTGAAAGATCATAAAAATCGGCCAGCGCAATGAGCGTCGACATCCGCGGTTCACTTTTTCCGTATTCATACGCCTGATAAGCGCGGACGGTCACACCGATCGACGACGCAACATCGCTCTGCTTTAGTCCGCGCTCCTGTCTCAGTTTTAAGATATATTCGGGAAAATTCATTTCTGTTTCCTATTGACATGAAGTTTTCTTCGTGTTACAATAAAGTAAACATGAAGAAAACTTCGTTTATTGTTGAGGTTATTGTATGCTGCATCTTTACGAATCCCTGTTCCGTGCCGGATATGGAGAACATCCGGAACGCTTTTTGTCAAAAGATGAACTCGACGATTATCGGGCATCCTTGTCCTATTACAATTCACAGTATCTTGAACTTCTTGCCATGCTTAACACCGAACAGTCCGTTCTCTTCAAAAAATTACAGGACAATCGCTCTGACATTATCGGTCTTGAGCGCGATGCTTCTTTTCGCTGCGGCCTGTGTGTCGGCCTAAAGCTCGGCAGTCTTTCTTCTCTTCTGCTCTAATCAATGCGGCGAGCGCAGCAATGCCGCTATTTCGCAAGCAGTCTGCCGCCCAACTACCGTCACTCGCGCCTCACGATAGTAAGGCGCGGTTGCTGTCAGGCCGCGACTCGCAGGGATTCATGGCGAAGCCATGTACACCGCACCTACACTGCGCAGCG
>ERZ809407.1763-NODE-1763-length-17395-cov-37.330796_pt1 | contig 17395 bp, 14 predicted proteins | sample MGYA00520792_ERZ809407 | MGnify/ENA primary metagenome ERZ809407 (study PRJEB31576, sample SAMEA3212665) | Homo sapiens | biome: human-gut; feature: human gut; material: fecal | place: Sweden | collected 2012 ...
CGATAACTCCTTTAACTCCTTTAACTTCTGAGCTTGCGAAACTTGAATAAATAATAAACTATAAACTATAAGTAGTATGACATTACCAGACTTTATGGACTATAAGGACAAGTTCACCCAGCGTGCATTTGTCGAGAAGATTTCGCATGTTGCCAAACGTGCCGGTGCCAAGATGGTTTATACAGCGCTCATTCTCTATTATACGTTAGAGAGCGACAAGGTTTCGCTGAAGGACAAGGCTCTGATTGTTGGAGCTTTGGGTTATCTCATCAGTCCGCTCGATGTGATTCCAGACGCCATACCTATTGCCGGTTTGGGCGATGACCTGGCCGTGTTGCTGTTTGTGCTCAAGAAAGTTTGGGGTGAGGTTTCAGAAGATGTAAAAGCAAAGGCTCAGGACAAGCTGAAGAAGTGGTTTGATGAAGATGAGATTCCATCAGCCGATGACCTCTTCAAGGATTCAGCCACCGATACACCGGTTTGAAAATCATAATGACCGGAAATGACCGTGACCGGAAATGACCGGAATCTTTTGGGGTTTGAAAATGATAATGACCCTTAATGACTTTGACCCTTCATGACCGGCTTTTAGGTAGAAACAAAAAAAGAGAGGGTGTGGCTTGTGACACACCCTCGTTTTTGTTTTATCCCATGCTGCTCGTTACTCCGAGCGTAGTAGCGATAGCGGTCAGGATGCTGCTGGCTCTCAGGTCTGCCCGTTCCAGCGCATATCTGGCAAGCTCCATGCTGACAAAGGAGGCTGCCTTATTACTTATTATCTTTTCCATACCTTATATATATAGGTGAAACATTTCTTTCCTGCAAAGATACGCTTTTTTCCGCTCATTTCCCGTATCAAGAAGTTAAAAATGTGTTATACATAATAAATTTATTATGGGATATTTGTACATATTAAAATTATTATGTACCTTTGCAATCGAGTTAAGGAACATGTTTAATCAATTAGATTTTTTAGCTATGCAAGAAGATTTAGAAAATGAAATCGAGAGAAAGAAGAAGGAAATCGAAGACTTTCTCCGAATCGTGAAATTCACCGGTCTTTCACAGAAGGAAATCGAAAAGAGACTTGATTATCTCTTAGATGACCTTTCAAGACTGATGAAGAATAGAAAGTAAAGTTTCACTTCCCCTCCTTTGGGAGGAGATTATAAAATATATTATTGATATGGAAAATATTAAGATTTTATTGGAGGAATATCAGTCTCTTGCTGGTAATACCGATGCAAGGAGCGAAGAGCGAAAAAAAGAAATTATCGCTAAGTTGGAAAAGATGGATAAGGATGCTGTTGCTGAAGTGGCAAAACCATTCGTGGAGGAGAATGTAACTCGCCTGGAGAGCGAAATGAAAGCTCTCCGAAGCCAGATAGATGTGGAGGATTACAAACTGCTTCCTATCTCTTATATTGCCAAGACCTATTTCAATAAGAGCGCATCATGGCTTTTGCAGCGTCTCAACGGATATCAGGTGCGTGGAAAGATTTATACGCTCAACCAGGAGCAGAAAGGCATTTTTAACCAGGCAGTCAAGGAAATAAGCAATCGCATTAGTGCATTGCAGTTAGCATAGCTAACATGTTCGATAACTCAACTCAGTCCCCGACACGATTCCGTGCCGGGGACATCAGCGACTCAACGCCTGCATGAGCAATATTAAAGCGGATTTACAGGCAACCGTTTTCTGATGGTCAGAAAGCTTAAACATAGTTAATACTACGATTTTTCGTATTGGATATTTGGCTACTACGAAAAATAGTAGTACCTTTGAACCACCCGAGTATTACACCAAGTATTAACAGAACCCCCTCCCTCATTAGAGGTGAGCGGTCGTTTTGTTTTTATCCCATGCAGCTCGTTACTCCGAGCGTAGTAGCGATAGCGGTCAGTATGCTGATGGCTATCTGAAGAATTGTTTTCCAAGTGTTCGCTTTCATTTTTTTGAATGTTGAATGTTGAGTGTTGAATGTTGAATTTTTTGTGGGGCGGATAGGCTGGGCTAGGGGCTAGCACCCTAGCCAGTCTATCCTTGGGCTATTCAAGGCCGTCGCCAGTTTCGCCAGTACCGCCGCCTGATTCAGCGCCTTGGCCTTCGCTGCCGGTCTGACCGGTGTTTGAACCGCCTGGGGTAGAACCGCCTGGCGTATTATCCGGAGTAGTTGGGGCGTTGAGGTCAACGTTGGTCTTACCCTCCTTAATCGCCTTGATAACGGCTGCCTGAGCGCTGCGGCTGGCTACGAGGTTGAACTCGGCGTCATCGCGAAGGTTCTTGAACTCCTGACCAGGCTCCCACTGAACCTTCACACCGGTGATGTTCTGTGCGGTGAACTTGTCGGCATCCTCAGCACCCTTTGAGGTGAGAAGGATAGAGAAATCACCGAGATCGCCCAGACGGATTTTCTTGCCCTCGAGCAACATCTCACGCATGCAGTCTACGGCGATGTAGAGGATGGCGCTGATGTCAGCTCTCGAATAAACACTACCATGAGAAGTGATGTGCTTGGCAAACTTCTCGATGGTCATGATGTCGGTGTACTGCGAGATGGCGAAAGCATTCTGCTTCTCGGTCTTCACGAGTTCCAGGTCCTTCTGGTCAGGATTCTTGCCTTCCTTCTTTGCCTGGTTGATGCGTGACTTCGCCTGGTTGATTTCCAGAAGATTTGCGTTCACGCTACGCATTACGATGCTGTAATTAATCATAGTCGTTTGTAGTATGTTTAGAGTCCTTTGTTTTGCAACTCCCCAGAACGCCCCGTTCCTGCCGTTTTCGAGGTCTTCATTGATGACCGGCGCCTGCCATCTTTTATAACCCGTGTTGGTCTTACTAGAAGACCCGAGCAAGGCACAAAAGGCTGTTCTTTCGATTGTTGGTGCAAAGATACGAAAACCCCCGGTATCTACCAAATTTAGGCATGTGATAAGGAGCGATTTTCAGCAAACTTACGATTTGAAAGTTAGTTTTAAATGCTAACTCTATGTTTTGTGTGGCGCATCTCTATGTTTAGCGGCATAGAAAACTATGTTTTGCTATATAAATCAGCACATTACGAAGTAATACCCGATTACGGGAAACGTACTCAGTACTCAGTATTCAGTTTTTTTCGCTGTTGTTACCATCCTCTGTATAGATAGTATATTATATATTATTATATTATAATAATATATAATATAAAATAATTACTTGTAATTTGTAACCATAGAAAAGGTAACTATCGCGAAAAAAACTGAATACTGAGTACTGAGTACACTTTTTAGGCATTATAAGCTCTCAAAAGGCAAAAGCTTTCCAGCCTGACCAACCTTGTGATATATCCATTAGCCACGATTCATGGTCATAATGAATTTGCCAACAAAGCCTGCCCCTGCTTTGATGTAAAAAAGGAGTGGGGGAAGGAGTAAAACAAAAAATAGCGGATCTTCACAGACCCGCTATTTCCTATTATTTTAAATTTTTTAAGTGTTTATTGTAAATTTTCTAGCCTTATACAATGCCCTGAGCCATCATAGCCTTAGCTACCTTCAGGAAGCCGGCTACGTTTGCACCCTTTACGTAATTTACGTAACCGTCTGGCTCTGTACCATACTTCACGCAGTTTGCGTGAATATCGTTCATGATGTCGTGGAGCTTAGCATCAACCTCCTCACGAGACCACTTCAGACGCTCTGAGTTCTGGCTCATCTCAAGACCTGATACTGCAACACCACCTGCGTTGGCTGCCTTACCTGGAGAGTAGAGAATCTTAGCATCCTGGAATACCTTGATAGCCTCTGGAGTAGAAGGCATGTTAGCACCCTCGCTTACTGCGATTACGCCGTTGGCGATGAGAGCCTTGGCTGCCTCCTCGTTGATTTCGTTCTGAGTAGCTGATGGGAGAGCGATGTCTGCCTTCTCAAACCAAGGCTTAGCACCTGCAACATATTTTACACCATACTTCTCTGCATACTCCTTGATACGGCCACGCTCTACGTTCTTGAGCTCCATGATGTAATCGAGCTTCTCGCGGTCGATTCCGTCTGGGTCGTAGATGTAACCGTCTGAATCTGAACATGTAACTGGCTTAGCACCCAACTGGAGCAACTTCTCCATAGTGTACTGGGCTACATTACCTGAACCTGAAACCAAAACAGTCTTGCCCTTGATGTCAATACCCTTGGTAGCGAGCATGTTGCAGAGGAAGTATACGTTACCGTAACCTGTAGCCTCAGGACGGATCAATGAACCACCGAACTCCTGACCCTTACCGGTCAAGACGCCCTGGAACTGGTGTGTCAACTTCTTGTACATTCCGAAGAGGTAACCTACCTCACGGCCACCTACACCGATGTCACCAGCTGGAACATCCTCGTCTGGACCCATGTGACGGTAAAGCTCTGTCATGAAAGCCTGGCAGAAACGCATTACCTCGTTGTTGCTCTTGCCACGTGGAGAGAAGTCGGAACCACCCTTAGCACCACCCATTGGGAGAGTTGTAAGAGAGTTCTTGAATGTCTGCTCGAAAGCCAAGAACTTCAAAATACCCAAGTTTACTGACTTATGGTAGCGAAGACCTCCCTTGTAAGGGCCAATCGCGTTGTTGTGCTGTACGCGGTAACCCATGTTAGTCTGTACGTTGCCCTTATCATCTACCCAAGATACGCGGAACTGGATGATGCGGTCTGGAATGCAGAGACGCTCGATGAGGTTTGCCTTCTCAAACTCTGGGTGCTTGTTGTACTCTTCCTCGATAGTACCGAGAACCTGACTAACTGCCTGAATGTACTCAGGCTCGTTTGGGAATCTTCTTTGGAGATTCGCGATTACTTCTGATGCTTTCATAATCTTTAATCTTTTATTGAGTTTAAATTCTTATTTTTTATTTCTGATTGCAAAGATACATGTTTTTCTCGAAAACACCAACAAAAAGAAAGAAAAAATGCAGAAAAAGTAGAAAAAAGTTATTTTTTAACATTCTTAATCACGATTTGTAGCGCTTTTGTGTACGCACACCTTATTATATAAGAGACGTTTTTCGGGGTTTAAGCCTTTATTTCTGTTTCAGGGAATCTTGCATTCTGACGACTTCTGTTTATCTATCCTGCGCCATAGGGCATAAACAAGCAGGATGATAGCGTAGAGACCGATTACCTGAGGCAGACTGATTCTTACGTTTTCGATGCTTGCTCCAGGCAGCATGCTGATCAGTTTTATGGCTGTATTCAAAAACTGGGTGATGCTGGTCAGGGCGCCTGATGTAAGGCTGATGAGTGGGGCGACAACCGGTGCTATGGGCGCCCATAACGTGAGTGGGGAGAACAGGATTAATGCTGCTCCAAGATATAGGATGAGGGTTGCTGCGGGAATGGCGATGTAATTGGTGAGAAGGGAATAGCACGATATTCTGCCGAAGGTGTAGACGATGACCGGAAGGGTTCCTATCTGGGCTGCCAGTGAAACGCAAAGAAGTCCCCATGCCCAACGGATGAAACGGCTGCGGATGGGGAGGAGGGTGTAAAGGGGTGTGAAGAACAGCAGAATGGAGGCTACTGCCAGGAACGAAAGCTGGAAACTCAACTCGAAAAGATAGAGCGGACTGATGAAGAGCATAAATATATAAGCTGAGGATAAAGTATTGAGCGGCAGACCGGTACGATGGAAAGCTAAACTTAAGCTGTAGGCTGAAAGCATGATGGCTGCACGGACTGCACTTGCCGGCAATCCTATGAGGAAAACGTAGGTCCAGATGGAGATGAGGGACAGAATGATGGTGTAAACTGAGTACTTTCTGCCGCCTAGCAGAAAGATGAAAAGCTGGAAGATAATGCCTATATGAAGTCCGCTTACTGCCAGGATGTGACTGGCTCCGGAAATGGAGTAACTGTTTCGGGTGTTCGAGTCGAGTGCGCTCTTGTCGCCCAGCGCCATGGCTGCGATGACTGCATAGTCTTGCTGTTTTACGTGAAGGGAAACCAGTTTGCTTTCAATATTGCTTTTATAGCGTTCGGTATTGATTTTTGCCCGTGTAAGGTAAGACAGTTCCTGCCAGTTTTTCAGTTGTGTAGAGGTTTGGGAATCAGCTATTTGCTTACAGGTAAGCAAAGCCCCAAGGCTCAGGATGCATAAATGAATCATCACGCATTGGGAACAGATGAGAAACTGGTGGCTCCTGCTGAAGTAAGCTTTTGGGCTTAAGAACTCAGTAAGGAAAAAGATGATGCTGCCAAGGGCGCATGAAATGATGGAGATGATGAGCCAAAAGGACATATTGAAATCATCATAGCCCCATTTGGCTATGATGATTCCGATCGTCAGTGTGAGGCTGATGGTCATGAGCGGGGTGAGAGGTAGCTCTTTCATCATTCCTCTTTTCTTTTTTAAAAAGATGATTATTTATTCAAGTTTCGCAAGCTCAGAAGTTAAAGGAGTTAAAGGAGTTATCGCTCCCTACGGTCGCTGAGGAGTTAAGACAACAGTCTTTTTGGCGTTGTTTTTAAGCAGCAAGACATACGTCTTAACTCCTTAACTTCCTTAACTCCTTTAACTTCCTGATATGCGAAAGTTCAGTTATTTACCTATTTCTTGAATCCGAAGATGCGCTTGATGAATTTCTTCACAGCGTTTTCTTGCTTCTGTGGATTTACGATAGGGGTGTGCTTGCGTGCAGCTGGCTTGTCGCCCTTTTTCTGGGCTACGCCTCTGCCACGGCCGTTGCTGCCTGGGCGAACATTGTTCTCGGTGCCTGGGCGCTGCTGGTTGCTGTTATTGCTGTTATTGCGGCGCTTCTGGCTGTTGCTGTTCTTTGGCTGCTCGCCTGGCTGGGCTGGCTTTCTGTTCTGCTGCCTGTTGCCCTGCTGTGGCTGCTGCTTTGCGTTCTGCTGCCTGTTACCCTGCTGAGGCTGCTGCTCGTTGTTGCGTGGTGCTTTTTCCTGACGCTCGTTTGGCTTGTTTGGCTTGCGCTTGTGAGAAGTCTGGTCGCGGTCTTTCTGTCGGCGGTTCTTGGCGCTGTTCTTTCCGCCCTCTCCGTTTCTGCCGTTACCGCGTCTGTTGTTTCTTCCGTTTGCACCTTTCTTCTTCGGCTTGTTGAGCTTGATGTATTCAGGACCTTCGCCGCATCCCTCAGGGAGAGGCATTTTGTCTACCACCTTCTCCAGGAACTTCTCTATCTGCTGGAACCAGTACTGGTCTTCTTCGCTCACGAAGGTGATGGCTCTACCATCGCGGTTGGCACGGGCTGTACGGCCGATGCGGTGAACGTAATCTTCTGTATCGTGAGGAACATCGTAATTGATGACCATCTCAATATCATCGATGTCGATTCCGCGCGCCACAATGTCGGTAGCTACGAGAACATCATACTGTCCGCTCTTGAACTTGAACATCACATCATCGCGCTCAGCCTGTTCCAGGTCGCTGTGCATGGCTCCGCAGTTTACTCCAATCTGCTGGAGAGAAGCTGCGAGTTGCTTCACCTTGAATTTGCTGCCGCTGAAGACGATGACACGCTTCAGGTCGCCTGCCTTGAAGATGTCCTTGATGATGGTCATCTTCTGGGTTTCGTAGCATACGTATGCTTCCTGCTTGATTTTCTCGGCTGGCTTGCTGACGGCAAGTTTGATTTCTACCGGATTCTTGAGCAGGGTCTTAGCCAGTTCTTCTATCTTCTCAGGCATGGTTGCCGAGAACATGATGGTCTGGCAGGTCTTTGGCAGTTTTGACGCGATGGTCTTGATGTCTTCTGAGAAACCCATGTCGAGCATGCGGTCGGCCTCGTCGAGAATGAAGAAGCTTACCTTGCTGAGGTCTACATTGCCCAGAGAGATATGGGAGATGAGGCGGCCCGGGGTGGCGATGACTACATCGGCACCCATGCGGAGGCTGCGCAACTCCTGATCGTAACGGTTGCCGTCGTTGCCGCCGTATACGGCTACGCTGCTCACGCCCTGCAGGTAATAGCCGAAGCCTTGCATCGCCTGGTCTATCTGCTGGGCGAGCTCGCGGGTTGGTGACATGATGACGCAGTTGATGGCGTCTTTCGGATAACCGCCGTCATCGAGCTTGCTCAATACTGGCAGCAGATAGGCTGCGGTTTTGCCGGTTCCGGTCTGGGCTACGCCCAAGACATCGTGACCTTCTAATATCTCTGGAATGCACTTTTCCTGTACTGGAGTGCATGTGTCGAAGCGCATATCGTATAATGCGTCGAGCACGTTGTCGTTTAAATCTAATTCGTCGAAATACATTCTTTCTATAGTTTATAGTTTACGGTTTATAGTTTATAGGGGGCACGGCTGCTATAAACTATAAACTCTTAATTATTAATTGATAATTACCTCGGTGCCTTGCGGTAGCAGAAGTAGGCTACGATGGCGAAGAGGAAGTTTGGAAGCCACGCTGCCAGAACAGACGGGAAGTTGGCCTGGATGGCGAAGGTGGCAGAAACCGTCTGCAGCATGATGTAGCCGAAACTCAGCGCAAGTCCAACGCCCAATGCTGCTCCCATGCCGCCCTTGCGCTTGCGTGCTGAGAGGGAGACACCGATGATGGTGAGGATGAACGAGGCGAAGGAAGAGGCGATGCGCTTGTGGTATTCTACCTCGTACTGCACTACGTTGCCCGAACCGCGGTTGATCTGCTTGGAGATGTAATCGCGGAGCTCAGGACTGGTGAAGGTTTCCTGCTGACCCTTGGAATAGACCAGGTCGGTAGGTTCCATCATGATGATGGTGTCCTTCTGCGCTCCGCTCGTAATATGCTCCTTCATGCCCTGGAGCTTGCGGATTTTCCAGTTGCTCAGTTTCCAGTGATACTTGCTGTCGGAAATGGTGTCGTACTGGATGTCCATCGCTGTAAGGTGGCTTACGAGTTTCTTGTCCTGGAACTTGTCGAGACAGAATCCGTAGCCGCGTTTCATGCTGTTGTCGTAATGCTGCATATAGGCAATCACTCCCTTGTCTACCTGCAGCTGTACATTCTCGGCACTGGTATTCTTCTTCTTGTTCTTGTACATCGTCTCGAAGTTCTGCCTGATGACGGTTCCGTGGGGAATGACGTAGGCTGAGAGCCCGAAGGAGAGGGCTGAGAGCAGCACGCAGGTAATCATGTATGGGCGAAGGAGACGCTTGAAGGATACTCCCGACGCCAGGATGGCGATGATTTCGGAATTGCTTGCCAGCTTGGTGGTGAAGAGAATGACCGCCACGAACACGAACAGCGCACTGAAGAGGTTGGCAAAATAGGGCACGAAGTTGGCGTAGTAATCGAAGATGATTGCGCGCGCCGGTGCATGGTGCTCTGTGAATTTTGACAGGTTCTCGTTGAAGTCGAAGACGATGGCGATGGAGATGATCAGGGCGATGGAGAAGAAATAGTAGCCCAGAAACTTCTTGATAATGTACCAGTCGAGCTTCTTGATGTACCTGAACGGGTTGAGAAACCGGAATATGCGCAGGAACCGGAGCTTGTGAGCCAGCCAGCGCACAGCCCTGATGAGCCACCCGAACTTGCGGGAAGCCCATCGGCCGGTGCGGTAGAGCCGGCGGTGTTTTCTTATTTTCTTAAAATCTTTCATGATGCTTGCTTACTTAAATTCTTCGGCCAAGCTGGTCGATGATGGAATTCTTCCATGCCACGAAATCGCCCTGCTCAATATGATGGCGGGCATCGGTCACGAGGCGCAGATAGAAAGAGAGGTTGTGGATGCTGGCTATCTGCATCGCCAGCAGCTCCTGGGCCTTGAAGAGGTGGTGGAGGTAGGCCTTCGTGGTTACGAGGTCGATGTCGCAGCCGTCTGGATCTACCGGACTGAAGTCTTTCTCCCACTTCTTGTTGCGCATGTTCATCGTGCCCTGATAGGTGAAGAGCATGGCGTTGCGGCCGTTACGGGTCGGCATTACGCAGTCGAACATGTCTACGCCGCGCTCGATGGCTTCGAGGATGTTCTGCGGGGTTCCTACGCCCATCAGATATCTCGGCTTGTCTTTCGGCAGGATTTCGTTCACAACTTCTATCATCTCATACATCACCTCGGTAGGCTCTCCTACGGCAAGTCCGCCGATGGCATTTCCGTCGGCTCCCTTGTCGGCAATGTATTTGGCTGCTTCGCGGCGCAGGTCCGGGAAGGTGCAGCCCTGAACGATAGGGAAGAGGCTCTGCTGATAGCCGTAGAGGGGCTCGGTTTCGTTGAACCGCTTGATGCAGCGGTCTAGCCAGCGCTGGGTGAGCATGAGGCTGTTCTTGGCGTACTGGTAATCGCTCTGTCCCGGTGGACATTCATCGAAAGCCATCATGATGTCGGCTCCGATGATGCGCTCGGTGTCCATCACATTCTCCGGTGTGAAGAAGTGTTTGCTGCCGTCGATGTGGGAGCGGAACTCGCAGCCTTCTTCCTTGAGCTTGCGGATGCCGGTGAGCGAGAAGACCTGGAAGCCGCCGCTGTCGGTGAGGATAGGACGGTCCCAGCCGTTGAACTTGTGCAATCCGCCTGCTGCCCTGATGACGTCAAGACCTGGGCGCAGGTAGAGGTGATAGGTGTTTCCGAGGATAATCTGTGCCATGACCTGCTTCTTGAGTTCCTCGAAGTGGACGCCCTTCACGCTTCCTACGGTTCCTACGGGCATGAAGATTGGGGTCTTGATCTGTCCGTGGTCGGTGGTGATGATGCCTGTACGCGCATCGCTTGCTTTATCTGTTACTTGTAATTCAAATTTCATTTCTATTCTTTTTTATCATTTTCCTCAATGCTGAAGTCTGTAGGATTTTTCACCTTTTCGTCGGTCAGCGCGAACTGCCAGACGTCAGCCACATTCTCTACATAGTGGAAGTCTACGCCCTTGAGATATTTCTCCGGTATTTCCTCTACGTTCTTCTGGTTCTCCCTGCACATCACGATGTGCTTGATTCCTGCCCGCTTGGCTGCCAGAATCTTCTCCTTGATTCCGCCTACCGGGAGCACTTTGCCGCGGAGGGTTATCTCGCCGGTCATGGCTGTGTTGGCACGCACCTTGCGCTGGGTGATGGCTGAGGCGATGCTGGTGGCGATGGTGATTCCGGCAGAAGGACCGTCTTTCGGGGTGGCTCCCTCAGGCACGTGGATGTGGATGTTCCACTGCTCGAAGATGCGGTAGTCTACCTGCAGCAGGTCGATGTGCGACTTGACGTATTCCAGTGCGATGATGGCTGATTCCTTCATCACGTCGCCCAGGTTTCCGGTCAGGGTGAGCTTGCCTGCCTTGCCCTTGCTGAGCGAGGTTTCGATGTAGAGGATTTCGCCGCCTACTGAGGTCCAGGCAAGTCCGGTTACCACTCCTGCATAGTCGTTGCCCTGGTAGATGTCGCGGTTGAACGGCGGATTGCCCAACAGGTCTTTTACTTCGGCAGGGGTGATGGTGTAGTTCTTTAGCTCCTGGTCGCAGGCAAGTTTGTAAGCCATCTTGCGCAGACTCTTGTCAATCTGCTTCTTCAGCTGTCTTACGCCGCTCTCCCGGGTGTAGTGCTCGATGATGAACTCGAGGGCATTCTTGTTGAAGCTTACCTTCGGCGAAACCTTGTCGAGTCCGGTGCTTTCCAGCTCTTCCGGTACGAGATGGCGCTTGGCAATCTCTGTCTTCTCTTCGGTGATGTAGCCGCCTACTTCTATCAGCTCCATACGGTCGAGGAGCGGACGCGGAATGACGCTCAGGTCATTAGCTGTGGCGATGAAGAGCACCTTGGAGAGGTCGTAATCCATATCGAGATAGTTGTCGTGGAAGGCATTGTTCTGTTCCGGGTCCAGCACTTCGAGCAGGGCTGATGCAGGGTCACCGTTGAAATTGCTCTGCGCCACCTTGTCAATCTCGTCGAGGATGAAGACCGGATTGCTGCTGCCTGCCTTCAGCATGTTCTTGATGATGCGGCCCGGCATGGCTCCCACATAGGTGCGGCGGTGACCGCGGATTTCGGCTTCATCGTGCAGACCGCCCAACGACATGCGTACATACTTGCGCTTCATGGCTGCTGCGATGCTTTTGCCCAGACTGGTCTTTCCTACGCCCGGAGGACCGTAGAGGCAGAGGATAGGACTCTTGCCGCCGCCGTTCAGTGCTCTTACGGCGAGGAATTCCAGGATGCGCTCCTTCACATTCTCCATGCCGTAGTGGTCGTGGTTCAGAATGCGCTTGGCACGGGTCAGACTGAGGTCGTCCTGGGTGTAGGAGTTCCAAGGCAAATCTACCATGGTCTGCAGGAATCCTATCTGTATCGAATAGTCAGGACTCTGCGGGTTCAGGGTGTCGAGCTTGGCAATTTCTTTCTTGAAGATTTTGGCTGTCTCTTCGCTCCAGTTCTTCTTTTTCGCCTTCTCCAGAATCTCCTTCTTCTCCGGACTGGCGTTGCCTTCTCCCAGTTCTTCCCTGATGTTCTTAATCTGCTGCTTGAGGAAGTATTCCTTCTGCTGTTCATCGAGGTCGTAGTGGGTTTTGTTCTCAATCTCAGTCTGGATGCGTAGCAGATGGCGCACCTTGTTCAGGGATCTGATGGCAATCATGATGCGCTCGCTGAGATTTTCCTCTTTCAGCATCTTGATTTTATCCTCGATGGAGAAAGGGAGGAGGGAGCACATGAAGTTGCACTGCATGTGAATGCTCGAGAGTTCGTTGATGGCCTGGATGGCCTCATCAGTATAGTTGGCGTTTGATTTGATATAGTCTGTCGCTTCGTAATGGAAGTTCTCGTAGAGCATTCTGAAGAGTTCATCGTTGTTCTCGTCAGGCCATTTCTCCGGAAGACTTTTTACGTCAATTACTGTGTAAGGCTCTTTTTGAACGAGATGTTTCATCTGACATCTGCCCAGACCCTGGATGATGATGCTCATCTGCTCTGTGCCAGGCATCTTGATCACCTTGATGAGTTTGGCGAAGACACCTACAGGGTAGAGGTCTTCTTCGTAGGGCGATTCTGTATCTTTGTTCTTCTGACAGAATACGCAGAATATGGTGTCTGGTTTCTTTTCCAGCATCCGGACGAGATTCAGACTTTCCTTTCTGCCCACAACGATAGGGGTCATGTTGGTTGGGAAAACTACAATATCTCGCATGCAGAGGGTAGGGTACAAGCCTTCTTCCTGGTCTTCGATCAGGGTTTTCGGGTCGCCCTCGTAATCTGCAATCATTTGTATTCGGGTACTTGTTCTTCTATTATCCATTTTGTTATGATTTCTATTTTCCGTGCAAAGGTACTCATTTTTTATGAAATATCGTGGAAGATGATAGATTATTTAATAATAAAATTGCTTTTTCTATATATTAATCCCCGTTTTTATAGATGTAAGTAGCTGCTTTTGCAGGTGGAAGTGGCAATTTCTGCTGCTTGCGATAAAATAAATCGGCGGCGCATTCGTTTTCTTCTGTAAAGAGACAGAAGAATTTATGGGTAATTTTCGATTTAAACAGTTTGAGATAGAGCAAGACCGTTGTGCCATGAAAGTGGGAACTGACGGCGTTTTGCTGGGTGCATGGGCGCAAGGTGGCAGGCGGATTCTGGACATTGGTTCCGGAACGGGACTGATTTCGCTCATGATGGCGCAGCGTTTTCCTGAGGCTGAGGTCGTAGGGATTGATATGGATGCTGATGCCTGCGGACAGGCGAGGGAAAATGTGATGGCAAGTCCGTTTCGCGACAGGGTGGAAATAGAATGCTGCAGACTGCAGGATTTCGGGGGAGCTGGTGTTTCGAAAACTGCTGAGGCTTTGGAGACTGCTGAAGGTTTGGAAACTGCTGAAGGTTTGAAGGCTGCCGGTGTTTTTGATGCGATAGTGAGCAATCCTCCGTTCTTTGTAGATAGCTTGAAAAATCCGGACAGTAAGAGGACGATGGCGAGACATACGGACAGTCTTCCGTTCCGCGATTTGTTTGCGGGTGTAAAACGGCTGCTTTCTGATGACGGTATTTTCTCTGCAATTGTTCCCGTAGAAGTAGTGGAGCAGTTTGTTGCAGAGTCTTGTATATTAGGTTTTTATCTTATACGGAAGTGTGGTGTAAAGACGGTAGAGCGCAAGCAGCCCAAGCGCTTTATGCTGAGTTTTGCCAAGCATCGCATTTTGCCTTATGAAGAGCATGTTGAAACGATGATGGATTCGCAGGGAAACCGCTCGGAATGGTATAGGAAAATAACGGAAGAATTTTACCTTTTCTAGGAATGTTGAATGTTGAGTGTTGAATGTTGAATGAACACTCCCTCTAAATTCAACACTCAACACTCAACACTCAACATTCCCTCAAAGGTTCAGCTTCTTCTGTACCAGTTTGCTGATAGCTTCTACTCTTTTGCTCTGGCGCTGGATGTCTTTATGAATATCATCGCGCACGGCATTGAAGTCGTTGAAGAAATCGGCAAAGGCAGACTGAATCATGTTCGGCTTGCGGTCGTTCTTGTTGGCAAATGGGTTCACCAGCATCTTGATGCCTTTTTCTTCCAGGTGAACATCAATCTCTGCCCCCGTCATCACAGGGTCGCCATCATAATGGATTACGCCTGGCTGACTGCGGGTGATATGGAGCTTCTTGCAGCGGAACGACTTGATCTTCGAGTTCTTGTCCAACGTCTTGTTGAACATGTCGAAACTTACCTGAGGCGCCTCGATTACATCGAATGGTTCCATGATGACGACATCCATCAGACCGTCGCTCATGGATGCTTGAGGGGCAATATAGGCATTGTTGCCATACTGAGATGCGTTGGCACAGGAAATGAGGAACGCCTTATACTGCTTGGTGCCCGTCTCGTCCTCCAGCGTGTAAGTCTCAGGCTTATACTTCAATCCCTCGCGCAGGATATTTTCCGCATAAGTGATAGGACCACGCTTGCCGCTCTCGGCAAACTTCATGCTGACGAAAGCGTCAAAGCCCATGCCGCAGGTGCAGAAGAACGGGTGGTCGTTGATGACACCATAATCCAGATCTCTAATCTGGCATTGGTTGATGACCTCTATGCATTTCTTCAGGTTCATCGGGAGCAGCAGATGTCTTGCCAATCCGTTGCCCGAACCGCAAGGCAGAATGCCGAGGGCAGTATCGGAGTGAACCAGTGAGCGGGCCACCTCGTTGACGGTTCCGTCGCCACCAACCGCCACAACCACATCTACATGGTTGTTCTTCGCTTCGGTAGCAATTTCCGAAGCGTGCCCAGCTCTTTCAGTCATTCTTATCTCGTACTCAAAAAGCTCTTTGTCCAAAACAGAATCTATCAGACTGGGAACTGCCGCCTTGCTGGCTGTTCCTGAAATCGGATTCATGATGAAAAGTATCTTTTTCTTCATTATATAGTCAAGAGTTTGTAAAATTTAGGCTGCAAAAGTAATAAAAATACCCAAAATAACAAGAAATATCGATTAAAAAAACTATAAAAGTAAACTTTCTTATAAAAAAAGCCGTTTATTGAGTTCTTTTTTGTATCTTTGCACCCTGAAAGTTAGAAAAGTATAAAAAAAGAAAATAAAGTACACCTCTTAATAATGGGACAATTACAAGAAAGATACAAGAATTATCGTGAACCTCAGAAGTATATGGCTGCCGGTGTGTATCCATATTTCCGCGAGATCACAAGTAAGCAGATGACAGAAGTAACCGACATCGATGGTCATAAAATCCTGATGTTCGGTTCTAATGCTTATCAGGGTTTGACTAACGACCAGCGTGTTATTGATGCAGCAAAGGCTGCGCTCGACAAGTATGGTTCTGGTTGTGCAGGAAGCCGTTTCCTCAATGGTACGCTCGATTTGCACGTGCAGCTCGAAAAGGAGCTTGCTGAGTTTATGGGCAAGGATGAAACTTTGTGTTTCTCTACAGGATTCTCTGTAAACCAGGGTGTCTTGGCTTGCGTTGTAGGTCGTAACGACTATATTATCTGCGATGACCGCGACCACGCAAGTATCGTAGATGGTCGCCGCCTCTCATTCGCTACCCAGCTTCACTACAAGCACAACGATATGGAAGATTTGGAGCGCGTGCTCTCTAAGCTCCCAGAGGAGGCTATCAAGCTCATCGTTGTTGACGGTGTGTTCTCTATGGAGGGCGACCTGGCTAACTTGCCTGAAATCGTTAAGCTCAAGCATAAGTACAACTGCTCTATCATGGTAGACGAGGCTCATGGTCTTGGCGTATTCGGCAAGCAGGGTCGTGGTGTATGCGACCACTTCGGTCTGACCGATGAGGTAGACCTCATCATGGGTACATTCTCTAAGAGTCTGGCTTCTATCGGCGGTTTCATCGCATCAGACAAGGATACTATCAACTTCCTCCGTCACAACTGCCGTACTTACATCTTCAGCGCCTCTAACACTCCAGCTGCCACAGCAGCAGCTCTCGAGGCACTCCACATCATTCAGAATGAGCCAGAGCGTTTCGAGAATCTTTGGGATGTAACCAACTATGCCTTGAAGCGTTTCCGCGAGGAAGGTTTCGAGATTGGCGAGACAGAGAGTCCTATCATTCCTCTCTACGTACGCGATGCTGAGAAGACATTCGTTGTTACCAAGATGGCTTACGATGCAGGTGTGTTCATCAACCCTGTTATTCCTCCAGCTTGTGCTCCTCAGGATACATTGGTACGTTTCGCACTCATGGCTACTCATACAAGAGAGCAGGTTGAGCAGGCTGTCCAGATCTTGAAGAAGATTTTCGTAGAAGAGGGAATCATCAAGTAAAATCAGATTTGCCGGTCTTCTCGGTTTTTACGGATTCGGGCAGCCGGTTTCTGATTTAAAAGTTCAGCAAGTATGGTTGCGGTTCTTTGCCGCTACTATATATAACAGAACTTTTGCATGTGGTTCAAGTACGGGCTGAAGGCCCAAAAGCTCCTAGCCCAGGGCATCGCCCTGGGTATAATGGCAATCAGCAAGGCGCCCTGTAAGGGCAAAAGCTTTATGTTTTGCCTGGAGTTTTAAAGCTTTTGCCCTTACAGGGCGATAGGCTAGCGCCCGTAATAACCCAGGGCGATGCCCTGGGCTAGGAGCTTCTGCCCTTTCAGGGCGTGTGGTGCAAAACTTGCGAAAGTTCTATATATATAATAAGGTATAAGGGCAATTCCGGATAGGGGTTGCCCTTATTTTGTACCCGGTTTTCAAGGATTTTGCATTTAAATGCATATTTTTTTGAAAAAAGTTAGGTAAAAATTTGGTGGAATCGAAAAAATGTAGTACCTTTGCACTCGCAATTCAGAAATGATGCTTAAAGCAATGCTTAATAGGTATCGTAGAGATGAGTAAGCGGGGTGTAGCGCAGTCCGGTAGCGCGCCTGTTTTGGGAACAGGTGGTCGCAGGTTCGAATCCTGTCGCCCCGACTCTTTTTTCTCTCACTTAAACCTTTAGCAAAGCACAAGCGGGGTGTAGCGCAGTCCGGTAGCGCGCCTGTTTTGGGAACAGGTGGTCGCA
>ERZ809407.1775-NODE-1775-length-17278-cov-9.823027_pt1 | contig 17278 bp, 13 predicted proteins | sample MGYA00520792_ERZ809407 | MGnify/ENA primary metagenome ERZ809407 (study PRJEB31576, sample SAMEA3212665) | Homo sapiens | biome: human-gut; feature: human gut; material: fecal | place: Sweden | collected 2012 ...
CGAGAATCGGGTTTTCGGCGTTCTTGACGATCTTGATGTCCTGGATCTTGCCGGCATCGAACGTCACGGCGACCGTGATGTCGCCGTGCTTGCCAACGCCCGTGCCCTCGGCGGTCACCGGAGCGGCGAAGACGGAAGCAGAAAGCGTGCCGGCCGCGAGAAGAGCGGCGGCGGAGAGAAGAGTCTTCTTGAACATTTTGGCTGGTCCTTAAGATGAGTTCCCCTGAGGACGGTCCTCTGAGGAACTGCTTGGAGTGTGGGAGTACACGACGGTACGCATCATACACAAATACATTCCGTCCGGTCGGTTTTATATCAGCCAAAAACCTAGGACAATCCCTTAGGATTTTTACCAATAACGATTACCCTTCCCTTGAGCATCAAGGCTTATGCAAAATCTGTGCTACAGGTCGGGATTTCCCTCATGGCACTTTCCCTCAACAATAAATACCGCTCAGTCGGTTTTCAGGAGCATAATGCGGACCCATGGAGCGGCCGCCCGCAGGGGAAAAAGTGTCGGGCTGGCCCGGCTCCGCATCCTCGGACGCCCGACTGCGTCCTCAGCATCCCAACCCACTTCAGGACCAGAAAAGAAGAAACAAGACAACAAAAAGAGGCCCGTCCCGGCATTGCTGCCTGAACGGGCCCCTTTGTTTTGCGGCTTCAGTCACCTGAGACAATCAGGCTCAACCGTGATGGTCCTCCTTGAACATGCGCAGGCCGGTGCTCATCGAGGAGAGCGTGGTGGCGCCGCCCATGACGTCTTCGCGGAAGCTCATGTAGATGTGGGCGATGCTGAAGAGGATGAACACGTACATCATCACGTGGTGCACCGTGCGGACCGCCTGGGCGTCTCCGAAGAGCACGAACACCCAGCCGAACCAGGCCATCCAGCTCGTGTCCCAGCCCCAGGACTGCGCGTAGAGCGCGAGGCCCGTGATGATGATCACGAAGGAGCCGAGCACGAACATCGCGAACATCGCGAGCTGCGCAAGCGGGTTGTGGCCGGCGTATTCAGGTGCGGACTTCCTCATGAAGAGGTAGTAGGCGACCTGGGCGAACACGCCCTTCCACCACTTCATCGACAACAGCGGCGGGAAGAAGATCATCCTCGCGTAGCGGTTGCCCACCGCCACCCAGAAGAGGCGGTAGATGAAGAGCGCCGTGAAGAACAGCCCCGCGGCGAAGTGCACCATGCGCACGTAGCCGAAGTCGTAGGTGATCCACGTGTCCCCGAGGTTGGAGACAAGCGGTCGGCCGATCAGGTAGCCGGTGATGATCATCGCGAACATCGCGACGGCCATCAGCCAGTGCCAGACTCGGATCGGGGCCTCCCAGACGTATACGGGCCGGGTGCCTCCGCTCGCATCGACTTCAAAAGTGACGGGATCGATTTTCATAGCGGCCTCCCATCAGCGCACCTTGACGCTGCAGAGTTCCTCGCCCTTCGGGCTCAGGAGATGAGTGGCGCAGGCCAGGCACGGGTCGAAGCTGTGGATCGTGCGGATGATTTCGAGCGGCTGGTCCTCGACGGCGACCGGGGTGCCGATGAGGCTCTGCTCGAAGGCGCCGAGCTCGCCCGAGGGAGAGCGCGGCGACGCGTTCCACGTCGTCGGCACGATGGCCTGCCAGTTGGCGATGCGCGTGTCCTTGATGACGCACCAGTGGCCGAGGGCGCCGCGCGGGGCCTCGCAGAAGCCCACGCCGCGGGCTTCCTTGGGCCAGGTGCTGGGCTCCCACTTCTCCATGTTGGCGGCGCATTCGTCGCCCGCACGGATGTTGGCCGTCAGGTCGTCGACGTACTGGACCATCTTCTGGGCGGCCCAACGGCACTCGAGCGCGCGGGCTGCGTGACGGCCGAGCGTCGAGAAGACGGCCTCGAGCGGCGCGTTGAGCTCCTCGAGGAGCGCCATGGCGGGCTCCTTGATGTGCGGCACGTTCTTGGCGACGCCCATGACGAGGCGCGAGAGCGGTCCGACTTCCATCATGTGGCCCTTCCAGCGCGGGCTCTTGATCCAGGAGTACTTGCCGTCGGCGCCGAGCCATTCGAACTTCGTCTTGTCGCCCACGGAGCCCTTCGAGAGCTCGAAGGCCTGCTCGGTGATGCCTTCCCACGGATGCAGGCCCTTGCCGGCGTCCGGATAGCGGTACCACGAGTGGTCCACGAATTCCTGGATCTCGTTGAGGTCGCGCAGGTCGACGTCGTGCACCTCGTTGAGGTTGCCGTTGATGATCGCGCCCCGCGGCAGCTGCATCGAGGCATCGGACCAGTCGTTGGCGATTTCGGGAAATTCGCCGTAGCAGAGGACATTCTTGTTGGAGAGGCCCGCGCCGTACTTGAACCATTCGGGATAGAAGCCCGCGATGGCCTTGATGTCCGGCAGATAGACGTTCTCGACGATCTCGAGCGAGCGCTTCGCAATGTCGCGCATGTAGTTGAGCGTCACCTCGTTGACCATCGTGCCCTGGGCGCCCGTATCGTGCATGTTGATCGGGCAGGCCATGCCGCCGACCAGATAGTTCGGATGCGGATTCTTGCCGCCAAGGATCGTGTGGATCTTGATGATCTCCTTCTGGAAGTCGAGCACTTCAAGATAGTGCGTGACGGCAAGAAGGTTCACGGCGGGCGGCAGCTTCATGGCCGGATGGCCCCAGTAGCCGTTCTTGAAGATGCCGAGCTGGCCGCTCGCGACGAACTTCTTCAGGCGGTTCTGGACGTCGCGGAAGTAGCCCACGGAGGCAAGCGGATGACTCGGGGAGATCTTCTGCTGGATCGCCGCGGTTTCGCGGGGATCGGCCTCAAGCGCCGAGACCACGTCGACCCAGTCGAGCGCGGAGAGCTGGTAGAAGTGCACCAGATGGTCGTGCACGTAGAGCGTGGCATTGACCAGGTTGCGCATGATGTTGGCGTTCTTCGGAATCTTGATCCCGAGGGCGTCCTCGACGCTGCGCACGGCCGCAAGGGCGTGAATGCCCGTGCAGACGCCGCAGATGCGTTCGACGAAGGCCCAGGCGTCGCGCGGGTCGCGGCCCTTGAGAATGACCTCGAGGCCTCGCCACATCGTGCCGGTGCTCATGGAGTCGGCGATTCGTCCGTCGTCGCCGAGCGTGGCCTGGACGCGCAGGTGACCCTCGATTCGGGTGACCGGGTCCACAACAATTCTGCGTTCACTCATTCTTCCTTACCTCCGATGTCCTTGTTGGTCTTCTTGGCGCGGGCCTGCGACACGGCGGACATGGCCACGTGCGCGGCAGCCGCGACGCCGACGACGCCGAGCGTCGCGAGGCCCACCTTGTCGGCGGTCGCCTCGATGCCGCCCCAGCCCGGAGGCAGGACCGTCGTCTCGTGCTCGTAGAAGGAGCCCTTGTCGAAGAAGTTGGGCTCGGAGCAGCCGATGCAGCCGTGGCCTGACTGGACCGGCCAGGAGAGGCCCTCGTTCCAGCGGATGGCCGAGCAGGCGTTGTAGGACGTCGGTCCCTTGCAGCCCACCTTGTAGAGGCAGTAGCCGAGCTTGGCGCCCTCGTCGTCGAACTTCTCGACGAACTGGCCCGCGTCGAAGTGGGCGCGGCGATAGCACTTGTCGTGAATGCGCTGGCCGTAGAACATCTTAGGACGGCCCATGCGGTCAAGCGGCGGCAGGCGGTCGTACGTGAGGATGTAGGTGACCACGCCCGTCATCACTTCGGGAATCGGCGGGCAGCCGGGCACGAGCACGATGGGCTTGTCCGTGATGATCTCCGTGATCGGCACGGCGTGCGTGGGATTGGGCTTGGCGGCCTGCACGCAGCCCCAGGCGGCGCAGGAGCCCCAGCCGATGACGGCCTTGGCGCCCGCAGCGACGTGCTTGATCTTCCTCAGGAAGGTCTCGCCGCCGGGAATGCAGTTCACGCCGTCGTCGTTGAGCGGCACGTTGCCCTCAACGGCAAGGATGTAGTTGCCCTTGTACTTCTCGATCGTGTCCTCGAGGGCGGCCTCGGCCTGATGACCGGCGGCGGCCATGATCGTGTCGTCGTAATCGAGCGAGATCATCGAGAGCACCAGGTCCTTGGCGACCGGATGGTAGCTGCGGATGAAGGATTCGGTGCAGCAGGTGCATTCAAGGCCGTGGAGCCAGATGACCGGCGTGCGGGGCTTCGTCTCCATCGCCTCGGCGATGTCCTTGGCGCCCGCGCTTCCAATCCCCAGGCTCGCGGCCGTGAGGGAGCAGAACTGCAGGAAGCTGCGTCGGGAAATGCCCTGACGCCGCAGCGCTTCGTATTGCGTTTCAAACATAGGATCTTCTCCGGTGAGGGCCTCCTGGCAGCTCTCCTGCTGCGCCGGGCCCGTCGTTTCAACGGTCCGTGCGTCTGAGCCGGCAAGCGGGAGCGAGGGCACCCGTCCGCCTTTTGCGACCGTTTGAGCACAGTCTAAACGTCCCCGAAGCGCCTCTCATACGGCAAAAGTCGCGCATTGGACATATGAGGCCTACCCCCAAAGTACTACCTCGGGTGAATTATCATATGGTCCGCGAAATCTTCATACGGTACGTGCTCCCATACGATGACATGAAATTGTCCTCCTATTCTTCATCCCTCTGCGGCAGTCGTCTGCATATGGAGAGCCTCGCGAATCTGTTGCGGGCGCGCGTTATCACCGTCTTTCGGCCGCAGGCGGCTCCCGTTATAATAGTTAGCTTCAAAAAAACGACATGTGCCTTCGCCCATGGGCGGAGGTTCAGGACAGACAACAGCGGGAGCCCACACAATGCCCAACTTCATCAAGACCGCCGCCGTGGCCGTCGCGGCCGCCCTTGCGTGCGCCGTCGCCGGTGCCGCCGACTTCTCCGCCCAGACGATCCGCCTCGCCCACACCGCGGCCGTCTCGCACGCCCACCACGAGGCCGCGCTTCAGTTCGCGAAGAACGTCTCCGAGCGCACGGGCGGCAAGGTCAAGGTCGAGGTCTACCCCGCAGGCGAGCTCGGCGACCAGCCCGCGCTTGCCGAACAGGTCACGCTCGGCGCGCTCGACAGCGCGGTCGTGAGCCTCGGCAACCTCGCCATGTACTCGAAGAAGCTCAACGCCATGACGGCTCCGTTCCTCTTCAAGGACTATGATCACGCCCACCGCACGATCGACGCCTTCGTCATGCCCTGGATGAACGAGGGCCTCGCCCAGCACGACGCCGTCGGCCTCTCCATGCTCGACTACGGCTTCCGCCAGACGACGACCAAGGGCGTGCCCGTCAACTCCGCCGCCGACCTCAAGGGCGTCAAGATCCGCGTTCCGCCCGCCACGGGCCTTCTCGCCGCCTTCGACGCCGTCGGCGCCAACACGCAGAAGATCGCCTACTCCGAGCTCTACACCAGCCTCAAGCAGGGCGTCGTGACGGGCGAGGAAAACCCCGTCTTCACGATTCTCGCCGACTCGCTCTTTGAAACCCAGGACGAGCTCGCGCTCACGAACCACTACTTCGACTGCCAGGTCCTTCTCTTCAACAAAATGTTCCTCGAGGGCCTCCAGCCCGAACTGCAGGCCATCCTGAAGGAAGAGGCCGTCAAGGCGCAGAACCTCACCCGCGACCGCATCAGCCACGGTGAAGCCGCTGTCATCGAGGAGCTCAAGAAGAAGGGCATGCACGTGACGAACCCCGACCGCGACTCCTTCGTGAAGCTCATGAAGCCCGCCTACGACAAGATTGGCGAGCTCGCGGGCAAGGACGAGATGAAGAAGCTCCTCGACGCCGTCGAGGCCAACCGCGCCAAGTAAGCACGGAAGCTCATCCATGCTGATGTTCGTCATTTTCGGGGCGGTGCTCCTGCTGATGCTTCTCGGCGTCAGCACGGCCGTGACCATGGGGTTCGCCTCGATCGCGACCTTCCTCTTCGCGGGCGGCGACCCCGCGCGCCTCTTCCTCGTGCCGCAGCGTATGTTCGCGCAGGTCTCGGGGATCACGCTCATGTCGATTCCGTTCTTCCTTCTCATGGGGAACCTGATGACCGTGGGCGGCGTGAGCAAGTCGCTCTTCGGCTTCGGACGCGTCTGCCTCGGCCACCGCTGGGGCGGACTCTCCAACGCCGCCATCGTCGCCTGCGTCGTCATGGCCGCCATGAGCGGCTCGGCGGCCGCCTGCGCGGCGGGCATCGGCATGATCGCCATCAACGAAATGACGAAGTCGGGCTACGGGCGCCCGTTCAGCTGCGCGACGATCGCGGCGGGCGGCGCCCTCGGCCCCATCATCCCGCCCTCGATCACGCTCATCCTCTACGCGGGCCTCACACAGACGAGCGTCAACTCGCTCTTTGCGGCGGGCGCCGTGCCGGGCCTCCTGCTCGGCATCATGTTCATGGGCTGGTCCTCCTGGGTCTCCGCGCGCCGAAACTACGCCAAGACCGAACCCGCGCCATGGCGCGAGCGCCTTCAGGCCTTCAGGGAGGCCTTCTTCGCGCTCATGACCCCCGTCATCGTGATGGGCGGCATGTTCGGCGGCATCTTCACGGCGACCGAAGCGGCCGCCGTCGCGTCCCTCTACGTGATGTTCCTCGGCTTCTTCGTTTACGGAACGCTCAGGGTGCGCGACCTTCCCGCCATCTTCTGGAACACGGTCGAGCAGACCGCCAAGGTGATGTTCGTCATTGCCACCGCGGGCTTCTTCCAGTACGTACTCCTCTACACCCGCATTCCGCAGCAGGCGATCGCCTTCATGTCGACCTCCTTTGCGACTGCGGCGCCCGTGCTCCTTCTCATCATCGCGCTCCTCGTGCTGATGGGCTGCTTCATGGAGGGCACGGCCATCCTCCTCATCACCGTCCCGATCTTCGTGCCGCTCGCCAAGAGCTTCGGCTACGACATCGTTCAGCTCGGCATCGTGATGTGCATCTCGCTCGCCATCGGCGTGCTCACGCCGCCCGTAGGCCTCAACCTCTACGTGATGAGCTCGATCACGGGCGAGCACGTCCTTGCCATCGCGAAGGAGGCCGTGGGCTACGTCCTCATCATGATCATCGTGGCGATCCTCGTCGCCTTCATCCCCGAGCTCTCGCTCGGCTTCGCCAAATGGGTGCCCTGATGTCCGCCGTCATGAACCTTCTCAAGGCGGCCGACCGCTGCGTCTCCGTCACGGCGCGCACCGTGAGCACGCTCGCGCTCGCAGGCATCTTCGTGATGTTCATCGCCAACGTCTTCGTGCGCTTCGTGCCCGTCTACAACTTCACCCAGACCGACGACTGGATCCAGATCCTGCTCGTCTGGATGATCTTCCCCGGCGCCATGGAACTCGTGCGCACGCGCGGCCACTTCGTCGTCGACGTCATCACCGACCGCGTCGCGGGCACGAACTTCGGCCACTGCTGCCGCCTCGCCGTCACCGTGATCGAGCTCGTCACCTACGCGCTCATCTGCTGGTACGGCATCGTCTGGGTCCTGCGCGCACAGGCCACCTTCCAGTCGATCCCCTGGCTGCAGGTCCGCTGGGCCTACGCCGCCATCCCCGTCTCGGCCTTCTTCATGACGATCTACGGCGTGCGCGACCTGATCCTCGCCGTCAGGGCCTTCCTGCCCGCCAAGTCGGCCTGACCGCGGCAAACTCATCAGACCGTTCGCAAATGCACGCATGGGCGCGCCTCCCGCAGGGACCGCGCCCTTTTCATGACCTCAACATGTCCTTCCCGGATTTCCTCCCACTTTGCCGACACGTCCTTGCGCTTCTTTACACGGGTCTGAACCAACATTGCCCCAAGACCTCGTGGCGCGATTGAAAACACGCTCGGGAGGCCTTTCGCTCCCCGCCGCTCGTTCAACACGCCGCAGATCCGTCATTCCGCCTTGAGGGCGCTCCGCGGCACAACCCGTACAGGAGTCCCCTTATGCAAACGCTCGTCAGGCACGCCTCGGTCAAGCGCTTCCATCCCTCCGACCAGATCGTCCACTTCCTCAACCTCATCTGCCGGGGCGCTCGCCGCCTCAGGCATTGCGCTCGGATCCGCCGCACGCGCAGGCATACGCCCGGAACGCCTCGACGTCTCCGTCCACTTCATCGCGGGCTTCGCGCTCATCATCGTCATCGCCGCATGGCTCGTCTTCTCGCACGCGAGGGCAAGGCGCTTCGTGCACGAAATCCTACGCACCGAGCGCCCGTTCCTCGCCTGGCTGCACAATCTCGGCGGCTATCCAACAAAGCTTCTCAGGTTCCTGCGCCTCACGAAGGCCGAACCCTCGACCGCGCCGCAAGGCCGCTACAACGCGGGCCAGCGCATCGCCTACGCGCTCCTCGTGCTCCTCAACCTCACGCTGATCGGCACGGGCGTGCTCCTCTTCATCCTGCACCAGCCTCATGAGCAGTCGCCGTTCTATCAGGGCGCGCTCGCTGCCCACAGTTTTGCCTTCAAGGCGGGCGTCCTGATTCTTCTCGCCCACATTCCGATGGGGCTTCTCTCTCGCACAACTCAAGGCGATCCTGCCTGGCTCGGGCGGACGCATTCCCGCAGAGACGGCCGCAAAGCACGCCCCGCTCTTGTTCCGCGAGGACCTCGAGCCCCATGCGGGCGCTCCCGGCCTTCTCGTCGAGCGGCGCCTCTGACTCAGGGACGCATTCCTCGGAATGTGAAGGACCTCCGGCGCTGGCAGTCGCCGGAGGTCCTTCTTTCTTCATGGGGCCGCACGAGGCCCGTGCGGATGCCTCAGGATCAGTTTTCCGTGAAGGCCTTCTTCACGCTGATCGGGAAGGCACGGTAGCCGCTGCCCGGGCTCATCTGAATTTCGACGGCGGGCTCCTTGGCGCCCCATTCGAATTCATTAAGAACAGGACGCGGAGGCGTCGAGGAGCCGCCCGAGAGGCTGAAGTCCATGCCGGCCGTGGCGGAGTACACCATGACGGAGTCCTTGTCGGCTTCGTAGCGGGTGAGCGACGTGACCGGGCTGTACCAGTCGTGGCCGCGTTCCTTGCCGTATTCCCAGACCTGCTCGACGGTCATGTTCTTCTGGTCGATCTTGTAGATGACGGCGCGGCTGTACTTCATCGAGGCGAGGGCCGGCTGGTCGAGATTGCGGGCGTCGCCGTTGTCGAAGACGGAGATCATGCAGTAGCGCTTGTCGGACTTTTCATCAACGCGGAAGGCCGTGTGCTGCGTGTACGTCCAGTCGAAGTCGGTGTCCGTGCACTCGACGTCCGTGCAGTTGAGCTTCTGGCCCTTGGCGGAGACCGGCGTGAGCAGAGCCTCCTTCCAGGGAGAGCGCCAGCCCTTGGGTGCGCCGAGGATCCACTTGACCTTCTTGTCGCGGCCGATCTTGATGCAGGCGGACTGATGGCGCGAGGAGATGATGATCGAGTCGTCGGTCGGGTCGTAGTCGACGGAGTTGACGTGAGCCCAGTTGCGGCCCGGACCCACGCCGGCGATGTCGCCGAATTCGCCTTCGGCCTCCTGCTTGGCGAGCTCTTCGGCGGAGAGCGTGTGGCCGGACTTCGACGGGTCGATGTTCAGGCACACGGCGCCCTGGTCAAGGGCCTTGATCACGTCGGAGCGATACGGGTCGAGGATGTCGAAGAGACGCCATTCGTCGACTACCGTGCCGTTCTGGTCGACTTCGATGATCACGTCGCGCACCGTGTGCACGCGCTTTTCATCGGCGCGACGCAGGTCGGCGGAGGAGACGCGCAGGAAGTAGTGGCCGTTCTGGGCGGGATCCAGGGCGTGGGAGAAGTCGGCGTAGGCGTTGGGCAGACGGCGGTTCCAGATCTTGCGGCCCATGAGGTCGTACTTGGCGTAGCGCTGGCCGAAGCCGAAAGTGAGGCAGCCGTCCGGATTCTGGTGGAAGCCCATCATCACGCCGTTGGAATACGGATCCTCGGGCTTCCAGAGGTCGCGGTAGTCGAGGAACCAACGGATTTCGCCCTTCGTGTCGATGATGACCGTCTTGGGCGGGAACTGCCAGGTCATGGCGCCGCCCATCGGGTTGTTCCAGATGGTGCGCATGGTCTGGGCGTTCGGCGTGCCGAGGTTGTTGACGAAGTAGAGGCGGTCGGCGAACTTCTTGGAGACCTTCTTCACGTTGGCCTTGAACATCAGGCTCTTTTCGTGCGGGGCGCCGGACGGAATGCCGGTGATCGGGCCGGCGTAGATCGTGTAGATGAACTTGACGGTTTCGACCTGGCCCTTGAAGCGCTTCTTGGCGGTCACTTCGACCTGGTTCTGGTAGTCGGCGTACAGACCGAAGACCGGCACGCCGCCGTGCGTGAGGAGCTGGGAGCGGGAGACCTTGTAGGCGATTTCCTGACCGCCCTTCTTCGGCACGACGCGCACGTCGGCATCGAGAAGTTCATAGCCGCCGTTCTTGATGATGGCAGTGAGCGGCGCAATGCCGTACGGATTGACGAGCACTTCGCCCAACGGACCGTAAAGGGCCGCAAAGCCCACGACGTTGTAGCCCGAGGCGGTGCCCATGGCCATGGCGCCGCCCGTGGCGCCCGCGGTCGCCGCAAGCACGGCACAGCTCAAAAACTTTCTGCGGTTCATCTTCTCTATTCCTTTGTGAATGTCGCGCGGACGTCCGCATCCGCGAAACGCCCGACGCACTGGTCGGATGAGGCGGGACGAGTCAAGCCGCCGCCCTACGTTCCGAATGTTACAGAGCGTGTTTGCTGCCTTCCATAAGCTCATTCCTCCTCCATTTTGCGAATTCGGCCATGAGCCTTTTGTCAGATCTGGCGATTTCGTGCGCGCCGTTCGGGTTATTCCCAACCGGCTCGCCCACACCGGAGAAACGCTTCGTGCTAACCTTATGGATCCATCAGAGCACCTGCCGCAGAAGGAGTTCGGAGCATCCACCCGAACGTCGTTTTTTTTCAGCCCGGGACCAGCACCATGATTCAGTCCTCCCTGAGCCAGCAGGACCTTCTCTTCTTCGTGACGCTCTGCCGCCTTCAGTCCCTGACCGTCAGCGCCCAAAAGCTCAACCTCAGCCTGTCGTCCGCCTGCCGCATGCTCACGCACCTTCGCGAGACCTTCGGAGAGCCGCTCTTCGTACGCAGCCGCAACGGCCTCATGCCCACGCCGGGCGCCATGGCCCTTCTGCCCAAGGCGATCATGCTGCTTGACGGCTTCGACGACCTGTTCGAGCCTCCCGTCTTCGATCCCGCGCAGGCCCAGCGCCTCATCCGCATCGCCTGCGCAGACTTCGGCGCGGTTTCGATTCTCACGAAGGTGATTCCCGCCATCATTGACAAGGCGCCGCATCTCGACTTCCAGATCCTGCCAATCGAATCGGACCTCGTCGGCAAGCTGAGCACGGGCGAAATCGACTTCGGCATCTTCCCGACGGAAAAGACGTCGCCCGGGATCCGCAGCGTGCGCATTCTCGAGTCGCCGTACCGCTACGTCGTGCGCCGCGGGCATCCGCTCGAGGCGATCTACCACGCCGAAAGGAAGCTCACCGAGGAGGACCTCGCGCGCTGGCCCAACATCAGCGTGCACGTTCCGCCCGGGAGCGGGATCGCCCCGCCGGCTCACACCGACCAAGCGCGCCGCAACCTGCCCGGCCGCACGCAGGTCCGCTCGGCCTACATCCTGCCTCAGCCCGCGCTCATTGCGGCGACGGACCTCGTGGGCATCATGCCCGAAGTCCTGATCCGCGGCGCAGGACGCGGGCATCGCCATTTCGGCGCTCTCGCCCATCTTCTCGGGCATGGTGCACAGGCCGAACCTTCTCTGGCACGAACGCAACGACGGCGACACGTTGCTTCGCTGGGTGATGGCACTCTTCGTGTACGTCTTTCATGAGGAAAAGGAGGGTCCGACCTTCCAATATCCGACTTCGTAGTTTCCCGAGGATTTGCCGATTTTCGAGAAACACAACATCGCTTTCAGACAATCGGCACGGGAATCCTCACAAGAGACAGGGCCCACAGCATTCTCTAATCTTCGTTTTGTCGCAAAAACGGCCGACCAAACTCAGGCCGCCTGCAAACGCAGGCGCCCCCTCGTTTTTGCGACCCAACCAACACACAAGGATTAGACCATCATGGACCCCGTTCTCTGCACCCGCGGCGCCCTTGCCGCCGCCGTCGCCATGGCTTTCGCCGGCGCGGCCTTCGCCGGCGGCCCCGGCATCAACCTCCCCGCTCCCGCCCTCCAGGAAGGCTTCAGCATCCACGGCCTCATCGACACCGGCTTCCAGATCCATCACGCCAACGGCACCACGAGCGCCCGCATGATGCCCAACGGTGACGAAACCTCGGCCTTCCACCTGCGCGCCCGTGAAAACCTCCACGGCGGCAACTACGTCCGTCTGAAGCTCTCCGCGCCCTTCAAGCCCGACAGCGGCGAATTCAACAACAAGAACACGTCCGGGGATCCGATTCTCTTCAACGAAGCCATCGTCGCCGTGGGCGGCGAATGGGGCGAGCTCGCCGCAGGACGTCTTGCGAACATCTTCTCGGGCAACGGCGACTTCGGTCTGTGCCCGCACATCAACCCGTCGCCCATGGGCACGAACTTCCCGAACGCCGGCCTCACGCCGATCTTCTCCTCGGGCTACTACTACAACAATTCGGTCATCTACAACTCGCCCCGCGTCAACGGCTTCCACGTCGCCGCCATGTATTCGAACGGCCGTGACGACGACTCCGTGAGCCGCGGCAAGAGCGACCAGTTCAGCGCGCTCGCCCTCACCTACATCGGCGAGAGCTTCAAGTTCGCGGTCATTCCGACCTACATCGACAGCGACTCGCTGAAGACGGCGACCGTCACACCTAATGACGAATACAGCATCGCGCTTCTGGGCAGCTACTGGCCCGAACCCACGATGGGCCTGCACTTCGGCTATCAGTTCGTTCGTGACGGCCGCGCGCTCGGCGGCAGCTACTTCAACTACTTCACGCCGGCCGCCGCCGGCGGCCCGGGCATCGCCAAGTCCGAACGCGGCGTCGACACGCACGCGCTCTCGCTCGGCTTCTCCAAGCGCTTCGGCGCCCAGAAGATCTCGATCGTCCTCATGGGCAACAAGGTCGAATACAAGGGCGACAGCGCCGTCGACGGCGACAGCGAAGGTTGGCGCGTCATTCCCGCGACGATCTACCGCTACTACCTGAGCAAGCGCACGCACTTCTGGGCGTCCGCAAGCACCTCCCAGAGCGGCGGTCTCTACAAGAAGGCCCGCGAATTCGAAAAGGATCCGACGAAGGCCTGGGACGTAGGCGCGGGGCTCGTGCACCACTTCTGATCCCGAGCGTCTCTCCGAAGCCCGGGCCTGCTCCCGGCTTAGAACGTGCCCATGCCGAGCACACTGACAAGGGCGCGGACTCGATTCGAGCCGTGCCCTTCTTCCTGCGTTTCTTCGCCGTCCGTCCCTCAGTCCTGACGCTTGACGGCCCTGCCGTTCTTCACGAGTGTTCTCGCCGCGATTCGTCCGAAAACCGCAGCCGACGCGAGCATGTCGCCCATGAGGGCGTGTTCGCCGTGAATGCCGCCCGTAATGTCGCCCGCGGCCGCAAGTCCCTTCATGGGTCTGCCCCTGCGGTCGATCACCTCGGCCTTCTCGTTGATCTCGAGACCGCCGTAGGACCAGAGGATTCTCGGCAGAACGGGCCTGATCTCGACGCCCGGACCGATCGGCCTCATCGTGAGGGGATCGCGTCCGAGGGAATCCCTTTCCTTCGTACGAATGCAGTCGTTGTAACCCGAGATCGTCGCGATGACCGTCTCCCTGAAGGCCGTCGTGGGCCTGAGGGGTTCGGCGCCCGGTGCATTGATCACCATCCAGGCCATGCCGTCCGGCTGTCTGACGACGGCCTCGGCGAGCGTGGATCGGCGACGGTCCTCGCGCATGAAGCGTTCGCCTCGCGCGTTGACGAGGATGTAGTCGGACGGATCCCCCGGAAGACCGAGCGTGGACGCAAAGAGTCGGACCTCGAAATAGGACATGCCCACGAGCGCCGCGCCGATGTCGGCAGCGGCCTGAATGAGACTCCCGTCCGCACCTTCGTCAAGGGCGGGGAGAACGTCGGAGAGGCCCGGCGCATAAAGCCGCATCATCTCCATGTTCCGAGAGAAGCCGCCGCCCGCGAGCACGACGCCGAGCCTCGAGGTGAGCCTGAAAGGCTCGCCCGAAAGCAGCCCCTCGACGCCCGTCACGGCGTCGCCCGACTTTCTGAGCGCCGTCACCTCAGCATTGCAGACGATGGGAACGCCGGAGGGCCTGAGGGCGGAGCGCAGCGCGCTCAGATAGGCCTCGCCCGCGCCCCTCAGGGGCATGTGCGTGCGCGGATAGACGCCGCCCAGTACGCGGCGGATGCCGGGCTCGAACTCAAGCCCGAGCGCCTCGAGCCACTGGAGCGTCGAGTACGCCTCATAGCAGAGCGTGCGCATCAGCGGCTCGCGGGCCTTGCCCCTCGAGACTTCGAGGGCCTGCCTCAGGTGCTTCTCGGGACTGTCGTCAATGCCGAGCGCAATCTGCCTGCGGGCGTCCGCGGCGTTGAAGAAGCCGTAGGCGCGGCGGGTGAGGCCGCCGGGCTCGCAGGCCTTCTCGAGGATGACGGGACTGTAGCCGAACTCGGCGACGGTGAGCGCGGCGGAGAGGCCCGCAAGTCCCGAGCCCACGACGATGACGTCGAAGCCGTCGGATCTGAGGAGCCGCTTCACTGCAGGACTCCGCGGGCGCGCAGGCGCGCGATGATCTGCGCGACACCCACGGCGTTCTCAACGCCGAGCTTCGAGCAGACGTGGGCGACGTGGACCTGTGCGGTGCGCTCGGCGATGCCGAGTACGTCGGAGACGGCCTTCGTGGTGAGGCCCTCGGCGGCGAGCTGCGCGACCTGGCACTCGCGGGGACTGAGCGCCTGCCAGAGGCCCGCAAGTTCGCGGACCGTTTCGGCCTCGGCCGCTTCCTCGCAGCTTCTTGCGACGGCGCGGTCGATCGAGGAGAGGAGCTTCTCGTCGACGACGGGCTTCGTGAGGAAGTCCACCGCGCTGCGCCTCATCGCCTTGACGGCCATCTCGATGTCGCCGTGGGCGCTCACGAAGATGACGGGCAGGCGGTTTGCGAGCTCGATGAGCTTCTGGTGCAGCTCCATGCCCGTGATGCCCGTCATGCGGACGTCGAAGACGCCGCAGCCCGGCACCGTCGGGTCGTCCTCCTCGAGGAAGGCCTCGGCGCTCGGGTAGGTCTTCACGCGCCAGCCCTCGCTTTCAATCAGGAACTTGTAGGACTCGCGCACGCCGCCGTCGTCGTCGACGATGCGAATGAGCGCGATGCGCTTGACGGGATCCATGTGCTCCGGTTCAAGGAGATCCGAAAGATTGATCTTTTCCATGATTCGATTTTCTTGGTGTTGAGGCTCAGAGATCGGGGCGGGCGGGAAGCCTCGCCTCCACCCTGACGCCCTGCGGCTCGACGACGTCGAAGACGATCGTACCGCCGTAGGCCTCGATGATGCGGCGAACGATCGCAAGGCCGAGTCCGAGGCCGCCCGACTTCTCGCTCCTGAGAGGAACGAGGAAGGCGTCGATCTCGGCCTTCGTCCTCACGGGACCGTTGTCGGTGACGGTGATGACGACTTCATCGCCTATCCTTTCGCCCGCCAAAACGACGCGGGGCACCCCGTCCGCCTGTGCGGCGCTCTCGCCCGCATTCTTCACGAGGTTTCTGAGCACGAGTTCGATTTCGAGCGAATCGCCCTCGACGAAGAGGCCTGCGGGCACCTCGGACTCGAAGGAGACCCTGGCGTTGGAGGCGCGCATCGAGGAAACGACCTTGGCGCTCATCTGCGTGAGGTCTACGGGGGTGATCTGGCGGCGGCGCTTTCGGGCGTAGTCGCGCACGTGCTCGACGATGTCGCTCGCGCGCTCGTTCTCGGCGAGGATCCTGCCGAGCGCGAATTCGAGCGAGTCGACGGTGAGCGTGCCGTTGGCGATGCGGCGCCTGACGCCCATCGCGAAGTTGGTGACGGCGGCGAGCGGCTGCCTGAGCTCATGGGCCACGATGTTCGACATCTGGGAGACGGCCGTCATGCGCTCGAGGGCCTCGAACTGGCGCTCGAGGGCCTCGAACTGGCGCTCGGAGGCCTGCTGGCGCTTGACCGTCTCCATGAATTCGGCGCTGCGGCGACGCACGAGCCGCTCGGCCGCGACCGAATGCCAGATCATGCCGATGAGGATCGCCGCGGCGAGGATCACCCAGGCGGCGTGCTCGCGCATCTCCTCGAGAAGCGTCTTCTTCTGATAGCTCATGTAGACGGGATCGCGCATGCGCTCGGCCGCCAGATGCACGGAGCGATAGTCCGCAGGACGCACCCAGCGGATGTCGGGAGCGATGTCAAGCGCGAAGAGCGTTGCGGCAAATTCGAGCAGCCCCATGCGCGCGACCGAAAGACCCGCCGCGAACACGCGTCCCGGCATCGGGGTCACGGAACTCACGAGCCCCGTCTCGTCGTCGACGCGCATGTCGACCTTGACGAAGCCACTGAAGAGGTCGGAACTCGTCTCGCGCAACAGGTCGGTCGAGACCGCGAAGAGCTTGTCGCCGCGCTCGACCGCCCTTCTGATGATCTCGGAGGGCGTCCCGCCATCGGAGGCGACACGCACCTTGACGGGCGCTAGGCGACGGCTCGAAAGCTCGTTCTGAAGGAGGAAGGTCGTGTCGACCTCGTCGCCCTTGACCACGGTGACGGTCTCGCCCGCGATGTCGCTCAGGTGCGGCTTCGCCAGACCGTCCTCATCGGCGTCGGGCGTCGCGAAGACGAGCGCGGAGACGACGGGGCGAAGCTCGGCGCCGGGCTCACTGTCGGGGATGTCCACGCTCAGCGACGCCATCGGAATGAAGCCGTTGTAGCGCTCGAGGAGCGCAAAGACGCGCGGGCTCACGATCGCGAAGTCGAGTCCCTGATAGGCGTTGAGGTCAAGGCTCGAGGCGGCGGGAATGGGTCTCGTCACGAAGATGCGGTCCTCGGTGAGGTCGTTGAGTTCGGCAATCGTGCGCCTGAAGTAGTCGGCCTGCGAATCGGAGATGCCGTCCTGGATGCCGACGACGCGCACGACTCTGGGCGCCGCCCATGCCGACGAGCCCGTCACGGACATCAGAATGGCCGCCAGGCAGAGGATGGCGGTGAGCGTGCGGAGGATTCCTGCAGGTGTTCGGGATTGACTTATCATTGTGGAACGCATTTCGGGTGTGGCCCGGACTCCTATTGTACGGAGAGTCGGGACCATGCGGCCGAAACTTTCTGTCCCTTCCACTTGCCCAGCACAGGAGCCACATGCCCGAAGACCTCAAGATCGACCGCCGAACCCTGCTCAAGACCGCCGTCTCGGC
>ERZ809407.1786-NODE-1786-length-17091-cov-9.288683_pt1 | contig 17091 bp, 16 predicted proteins | sample MGYA00520792_ERZ809407 | MGnify/ENA primary metagenome ERZ809407 (study PRJEB31576, sample SAMEA3212665) | Homo sapiens | biome: human-gut; feature: human gut; material: fecal | place: Sweden | collected 2012 ...
TTTAAACAAATCTGCTTACCCCATCTCTCAGAGATGGGGTTTTGAAGAGCTTCCTCAAGTCCGAAAAGCGCATCTTCGACCGCGAAGCTTCCGTCTCCGTCTACTCCGACTTTGGTACGCTCTCCATGGGCCGCATGGGCGGCGTTGGCTCGGGTGCCGGCACGTATGACCTCGTCCTCGCCACGGCTGATGCCTTCGACGGCGGCGACAACAACGTCTTCGGCTTCGCCACGTCCGACCGCTACGACAACATGGTCACGTACCAGACCCCGAAGTTCGCCGGTCTCCAGGCTACGGTCCAGTACTCCTTCAACGAAGACTCCGTCGAGGAAACGGCTCGTGAAGGCTCCTCCGCCGTGAACCGCTACAGCTCCGCCGCTCTTACCGGCGACTTCGGCGCTCTCCAGACGGTCCTCGCCTACGAATTCCAGAACTACAAGTCCTTCGGTGCTGCTGAACATGACGACGGCCAGATCGTCTACCTCGGCGGCAACTACGACTGCGGCTTCGCCAAGACCTTCGTCATGGGCCAGTACTTCAAGGGCATCAAGGCCGGTCAGCTCACCGCCATTACTGAAGCCGATGCCGATCGCATCGACACCGCTGTTGATCCGGAAGAATCCGCTGCCGCCGGCGTCAAGGGCTACGGCGTTCACCTCGGCACGATCGTCCCGGTTGCCGGCGGCGACCTGACGGTTGCGGCCTACTTCACGGACTTCACCGTCGAATTCGATGATGGTGTTGACGGTGATGCCAAGAGCTACGCCTTCGGTGCCAAGTACGAGTACTACCTTTCCAAGCGCACGTCCGTCTACACGGGTGCCGGCTTCGCTCAGGTCAAGTATGACGATGAAGGCTCCGACAAGACGACCCAGGCCTACCTCGGTCTGACGCACCGCTTCTAACCGGATCCTTCAGTGCTCGGAAATGATCCTCAGCACTGAGTCCTCATGAAGCAAGGGCCGGCGGCCTCCGAAAGGAGCCGCCGGCCTTTTTCATGCCCGCCGTTTTCGTTCGCCTTACCCTTCCCTCTCATCATCGACGGCCTTCGCGATTCCGGACCGCGCCGCCCTCCGACAAAGCACCCGACCAAAAGAAAGACCGCCCTGCGTGATGCAGGACGGTCTTGTTGTCTGTACCCTCAAGAGAAGGGATGATCGTGTCAGCGGACGATCAGAAGCGGTACGTCACACTCGCTCGCAACCGTCATCGTGACGGAGCCGAGCAGCGTGGCGGAGACGGAACTGTAGCCGTGGGAGCCCATGACGATCATGTCGTAGTTCTCTTCCTCGGCGTGTTCGGCGATGACGTCGCCCACGTCGCCGTAGAGCGTCTTGGTCGAGACGTTCATGCCGGCGCGCGTGAGAATGGACTCGACCTCGTTGGCGATCGTGCCCGTTTCGGCAAAGCCGTTGGCCTGTTCGTCCTCAGCGCTCTTCTGAACGTGGATCAGCGTGAAGGACGTGCCCTGTTCGAAGAGGTCGACATGCTCCGTGAAGAAGCCCTGGACGCGAAGCGACTGGTCGGACTCATCAAGGCAGATCGCGATGCGCTTCAGGGACTCGGAAGTCGGCATGCGTTCGCGGATGAGCAGAATGGGACGATGAGAGTGCGCCACGACGTCGTTCGAGACGGAGCCGAAGAGCAGGCTGTCAAGCGGGCCCTTGCCGTGCGTGCCCATCACGACCATGTCGGCCGAAAGCTTGTCGCCGGCGGATACGATGGTCTGGACGGGAGAGCCGACGCCGTAGTCGAGCGTCACGCTGGCGGGAAGCGTGCCGCAGCGGTCAATGATGGAGTCGAAGACGGTCTTCGCCTCCTCGCGGTAGAACTCGTCAAGGGTGTCAGGGTCCGTCGCAAAGCGGATGCGGTCCGAAGCGGGCTCCTGCGCGTAGAAAATGTGGATCTCGGGATCCTTGCCGAAGAGAGCGGGCTTGCCCGTCGCCCAGAAGGCGGCGTTCTTGCTGCATTCGGACGCGTCGATGGGAATAAGAATCTTCATTTTTTGGTCCTCCTCAGAGGTGCTCCTCGACGCAGGGTCCGTCGGAACGGTCGGAACGAAAGGGAGGCGTCGAATAACACCCTTGTGCCCTTATCTTATAGAAAGAATCGGACCTTCGGGAGGAAAAATCGACATATACCCCCTATTTGATAGCACTTTTGCGTCACGAGTGAGCGCCCCTTGACCCCGCCCTCCTTCACGGGCCGTCTTTACACGGCAAAATCCCTCAAAAAGTCATGCAGGAAACGAGACACGCATAGGAAAAGAGCCGCCGGAAGCGTTCGTTCCGACGGCTCCTGATTGTTTGGACCGGGTCTTTTTTACCTGTCTTTGGCTTCCGCCACAACGAGCGTGAGACCGACTGCACGCAACGAGTCGAGCAGCACCTGAAGCGTCGGATTGCCGGACTTGCTGAAGGACCTGTAGAGGACCGCGCGGCCGATGCCGCTCGCCATGGAAACCTGGCTCATGCCGCGGCAGCGGAAGAGCTGGCCGATGCTCGCGGCGGCATCGGAGGCGGATCCATTGTTGAAGGCCTTGCAGATGTTGTCCATCTGAACCTGGTTATCCTCGAGGGACTTGGGCATGAGGACCGTCTTGTGCGAATTCATTCTGATCATCAGTTTCTCTCTGTATATTTTCGAGTTGAGATTCGGCCTTCAGCGGCGGCTCCTTGACGCAAGGCCCTGTCGTTCCTGCCTTTGAGGGGTATTGTGCGTATCCCCGACAGGCGCGACAGTCTCGAATCCGAGGGACCGTCAGGCCGTGTTTAAATTCGCGTATATGATACAGTCGCGCCGCCCCCTGCTGTCTACGACAAACACCTGAGTCGGGCCCATAAAGAAAAAATTTCTTGCGCCTGATCAAGGGTTTTTCCCAAAATTAACCTTTTCGCCGATGATTGAGCACGGCGTTTGGTTGTCGTCTTTAGGTTTCTCCCAAGCGTCATGAGACTGATTCTCGAGTCCTGAAGACTTCTGCAGGAGCGGTGTTTCGACCCGATTGTCGTGAAAAGGCGAACAATCTGAAGGATTTGGTTGCATTTGCCCGCCCTCTCCAGTTCTCCGGAGGACTTGTGGGTTCTTACCAGACTAAACAGTCCTATAAGGATAAAAATTTCTATATCAAAACACGGCTTTTCGGCCGGCAAAAAGGCCGCTTCGCGATGACGGCGAAACGGCCTTTTGGGGAGTCGTGAACGGGCGGAACTCGGGATCAGGCTCCGAGGCTCGCGACGAGTTCGGGCGCGAACTGCTGGCACCAGCCGTAGGCGGTGAGCAGAATGCCTGCGACGGGCACGAGCGCGTAGATGAGGAACTTCTCGAACGCGCCCCAGGTCTGGACCTTCGAGCGGAAGACGAAGGCAAAGACCACGGCTGCGCCGAAGATGAAGGAGCCCTGGCGGAAGTTCTGGCGGGCCTCCTCGATCGTGAAGTCGAACATCATCGAGAGGGAGACCGAGAGGGCCCAGGCGCAGATGATCGCGCCGGCCACCCAGAGAGCAGTGCCGATTCTGTCTTTCATAATTGGATTTCAGTCGGGTTCTTGTGGTTGGAAAAGGATTCAGTATTGTAGTCCTACGGAACGAGCGCCGTTGAAGCCGATCCGATTGCCGCGCCGCCCTCGCCCGCCGCCTCGTCCGTGACGAAGGCTCGCCGATGCACGTTTTCTTCTTTTGCAGAGGACATTCGCCTTAGAATGACTGCATCCAAAAATTCTCGTAGAGGACGCCAAGCAGAGCCCGAAGCCTAAGATCCATGACCTTGCCATTCTCAACGCCCGCGTGCTCGACGTCTTCACGGGAGCGCTCGATACGAAGACAGTATTTGTTGAAGACGGCCTCATCCACGGGTTCGGTTCGGAACCCGCAAAAGAAACTTTCGAAGCAAAGGGCGCTGTGCTTCTGCCGAGCCTCATCGACTCGAACGTGCACATCGAGAGCCCGATGCTCTCCCCCGCCAGCTTCGCCTCACTGGTTCTTCCGTTCGGTACGACGACTGTCACCGCCGACCCTCATGAAATGACCAACGTACGCCATGCACGGGCTCGTCGAGGCCTGCCGGGACCTCCCGCTTGTCGTGAAGCTCATGGTGCCGTCCTGTGTTCCGGCCCTGCCCTTTGAGAATGCAGGCTCAGTCATTGATGCCGGGCAAACGCAGGCGCTCCTCGAGCAGCCCGAGTTCTTCGGCCTCGGCGAAATGATGAACGTGCCGGGCATCGTCAATGGAGACCCCGAGGCTTGCAGCAAGGTTGCGGCTGCCGTGAAGCTCGTCAAGCCCGTCGACGGCCACGCGCCGCTCTGCACGGGCGCGGATCTCGAAGCCTATGCCCGAGCAGGCATCCGCACGGACCATGAATGCACGACGAGCTCAAAGCTTAGGGAACGCATTTCACTTGGCATGTACGTCTCGATCAGGGAAGGCTCGCTCGCGAGAAACCTTCTGCCCTTGATCGAGAACCTCACTGCCGACCTCTCGCGGCGCTGCAGCTTCTGCACCGACGACAGGCACCTCGCCGACGCGCTTGAGCGCGGGCACATCAACGGCATGTTGGCGATGGCCGTTGAGGCGGGCATCCATCCCGTTGACGCCGTGAGGATGGCGACTCTCAATACCGCCGAATGTTATGGCCTTCAGCACCGCGGTGTGATTGCGCCCGGACGCAGAGCCGACCTGCTGCTTCTCGACAACCTTGATGACTTCAGTCCGCTCGCCGTCTGGACGAAGGGCAGGCTCGTCGCGCGCAATGGGAGCCTTGTCATCGGTGCGCCAAAGCAGAAGCCCGGATTTCTCGCGGACACGGTGAGGATTGCGCCCGTGACGGCCGAATCCTTCGACTTCAAAGCCCCGTCCGAGAAAGCCAGGATGATCGGCCTTCTGCCTCACAGCCTCATCACGGAGGAGAAGATTGCTGCGGTGAAGACATTTCGCGACGGTACGGTGAGGCTCTCCGACAATCCGGGATGCGTGAAGCTTGCGGTCGTCGAACGCCACAGGCGCACAGGCCACATCGGCACGTGTCTTCTTGATCCCGCCCACGGACTCAGAGGCGGCGCAATCGCCACGTCGGTTTCCCACGACTCCCACAACATCGTTGTAGCTGGTGACGACGAAGAGGACATGGCGCTTGCCGTGCAAAAGATTGAGGAAATGCAGGGCGGCATCGTCATGGTCTCGAAGGGCAAGGTGCTCGATGCGCTACCGCTTCCCGTCGCGGGCCTCATGAGCGACAGAACGCCCGAAGAGACGGCGGCGGCCATCAGGCGGCTCACGAAGCTCGCCCACGGGCACTACGGCATTTCGCAGGACAGCAACGCCTTCATGACCCTCTCGTTCCTTGCGCTCCCCGTGATTCCGCACCTCAAGCTCACGACGAAGGGGCTCTTCGACGTCACCCGATTTGAGTTCGTGCCAAATGATGCGGGCGCATGAAGACGGTCGAGGACGACTGAGCGTCCGAATTTCATCTAGCCCGGCCGCATTTTTTACCTGCCGTCATGCTTTTCCCGGGATTTGGGCGTTTTCTTCGTATTTTTTGCCTTTCCCTCGTGTACACTTGAGCTCATTCGTTATTTAAGCAAGATCAGGAACATGTCCAACGTCTTCATCACTGGCGCTTCAAGCGGTATCGGCGCGGCACTTGCCCGCCAGTATGCGCAGCGAGGCGACGTCCTCGGGCTCGTCGCCCGCAATCCCGAAAAGCTGCAGGCCCTCATCGACACGCTTCCCGGCGACAAGTCTCGCTACCACGCGATTCCCGCCGACGTGACGAAAAAGGATGAAATCATTGCGGCCGCACAGAAGTTCGAGGCCCTTTCCGGGGGCGCTGACATCGTGATCGCCAACGCGGGCATTTCCATCGGCTGCAAGACCGAGTTCTACGAGGACCTTGAGGTGATGGAAGCCATCTACAGGACAAACGTCTTCGCGATGGCCTACACCTTCCACGGCTTCATCGAGCCGATGACGAAGCGCGGCCGCGGCAAGCTCGTGGGCATCGCCTCGGTCTCCGGCATTCGAGGCCTTCCCGGCAGCGAAGCCTACGGCGCATCCAAGTCCGCCGTCATCACCTACAACGAAAGCCTTCGCGTCGGCCTCAGGAAGACGGGCATCAAGGTCCAGACGATCAGTCCGGGCTTTGTGAGGACGCCGCTCACGAGCGCCAATCCCTACAAGATGCCCTTCGTGCTCACGCCCGACGAATTCGCCGAGCGCGCCGTCAAGACCATCGACAGCGACGCCTCCTACCGCACGATTCCCTGGCAGATGGGCCTTCTCGCGAAGGCCATGCGCATTGCGCCCAACTGCCTCTGGGACAAGATCGTCGCCAACCGCAAGCAGAAGCCCCGCCTCGCCGACAAGCAGAAGGCCGAAGCCGAGGCCGCGCAGAGGAAATGAGCGCGTCAGAACACGTGACCCGACCGGCTCGACCCTGATTGAGCCGGTCCATTACAAAGAAATAGACCAGCGACCTTCCGGCGACGCGACGTCGTCGGCAGGTTCATGCGCGACATGAATCCGCGCAGCGCGTGCCGGCGCACGCCGACCCTCATGGAGATTCACATGACCACCTACAAGCCCACCGGTGAGAAGCCTGACGAATTCAACCTTTATCTTCAGGAACGCATGGCCGCGCTCGGTCTCGATCCGAAGACCATCGCGGAAAACACGGGCATTGCGCTCCCCACGGTTCTTACCCATCTGAATCTCCCCGGCAAGCCCATCAAGCCCCAGAGCATCCAGAAGTTCGCAGCCGAGCTCAACGTTCCTTATGCGGTGCTTCGCGACCTCTACACGCGCGTGCGCTGCCAGGGCAAGGTTCGCACGAAGTACGTCATCGGCATGATGCCCAAGGGCGAGACCGCCCTGCTCGCCATGATGATCAAAAACACCCTGACCTACAGGTCCATTCCTATGACCGATTTCTCGGAGATGACGGGCATTCCTCTTGATCAGCTCATGTATCCCCCGAGAAAGCCCTCCGACGCCTTTGTCGCAGCCCTTGCACAGGGTTTTGACGTCGGCGAAGACGCCATCCGTGAACATGCCACCAGTCTCGTGGGCACGAAGGACAGGACGCCCATCGTGCTCTCCGAGCTCCAGAAGCGGGGACTTTGCTTCAGAGACTGGATCGCCATGACCAACTGCTCCGTCGAGAACGCCTACAGGCTCCTTGTCGGCAGATTTCCGCTCGATCCCGACCTCAAGATCACGGCTGCTCTGGCCCTTCGCATCGATCCCGAAGAATTCATCTTCAGATACGACACCTCGAAGAGCACCACTGCCTCCGAAGCCAAGCGTGCGAAGCGCTTCTGCGAGCTTGTCATTGCCATGATGGAGCACAAGAAGCTCACGAAGTCCGAGTTCATTCACAAGAGCGGCGTGCACTCCTTCACGGCCGACACCATGCTGGCCGGCGAGACGACCTCGCTCCTCTACAGAACGCTGGAAAAGACCTCGGCGGCCCTGGAGATCCCCATCGAAACGATCATCGATCATATTTCGGGACTCAAGCCCGCCATTTGACGTCTCCTCGACGTCATCCTTCAGCGGTGACGACCGGGTCGCGGAAGACGAATCCCTCAGGACTAGGTCCGGCGGCAGCCCTTGGTGTGGAAATATCCGGTGGAATCCTTTTCAAAGATCGTACCGTCCGGATACGGTATTTTGCCGTCATAGCACATGCTGCGCATTTCAGGTGAAATCGAAATCGAGAAGCGAATTTTCATCATCTGTTGACGCGTGAGCTTGACACCCGCCTTCCTGGGGGCGTCGGCCGACACCCCGGCCGAGATCCTGACGCACGGACCGCCGTTAATGACGGCCGTACGCTGAAAGGCTCCGCACTTCTCCAGCATGGCCAGAACGAGGAACGCCGTTTGTTCGGTGGTGATCAGGCGCGCCAGCGCCTCGAGGCCACCCTCGGCCTGAAGGACGCGGGCGGCGTTTTCAAGGTGTTCGGGATTCCTGCAGAGTGGCGCAACCTGATGGATGGTTCGGTTGAGTGAAAGCCATTGCTCGTCGACGACAGGTTTCCTGAGGGTCATGTTTTTTATGTATGGTGTCATTTCTGTAGCTTGTGTTATTGCGAAGAAATGTCGAAACGCCTGAGCGGTTGCGACGCGAACATCGTGCCATGCAGATCAAAAGTTTTCAACCCGAGCAAATGACGGAAATATCGTCTCAAGGCGCATCCAAGGCGGTTTTCGCCTTTTGAAATCAATTTATCAGGGTGAAGATCTCTGCCGCTTCAATAGAACGTGATCGCCGTCAACGCCTGAAAGACAGAGGCCTTAAGGCGATGTTCACTTCCGGATTTCATCAGGAGCATCGACGAGACTTCGATTTCTTGATTCAAATCAAGCCTTTCTGAAATCACCCTCGAGATCAAGGATCAAGCTAAAAAAAATGGACCGCCTGCAGGCAGTCCTCTTGAGTGTCGAATGGAGCGCAAAATGCACGGTCGTCAGCGCATCATGCCATCGCAGGCCGTGCAGAGTTCTTCAATGTAGTCGATGCGGGAAAGCGCATGAGACCAGCAGACGGGAATGCCGTTGTCGCCGTCTTGGCCGTAGATGATGCCTGCAAGGCCGCCGGTAACTGCACCGATCGTGTCGGCGTCACCGCCCAGATTGACGGCCTTGAGGACGGCATCGACGTAGTTGTCGGAGTTGATGAGGCACCAGAGGGACGCCATGAAGACGTCGGAGACGAAGCCGGAGTTCGGCACGGAGACGCGCGAGAGGTGCGGCATGAGCTGCAGCTTCGGGAGGTAGTAGTCCGGAATCTCGACGAAGTGGTTCTCAATGAGCGTTTCAAGCGCCTCGGCGGGCTTGTGCCCCTGAAGGAGCTCGTCGACGTAGCACGAGTAGAGACGGCAGATGACGATGCTGATCTGGTGCCTGTGCGTGAGCGAACCAGCCGCATCGACGATCTCGAGGCGGTCGGGGCTGTTGAGAAGCGCATAGGGAAGCATGCGCATGAGTGCGCCTGCGCCGTTGTCGAGAATGTCGCCGCCGCCGCAGATGTCGGCGGGCGTGCCGCTGCGATGGCGCGAGACGGCCCTGGCCGTCGTGCGACCCCAGCCGTAGGCCTTGCCGTCGGGGGTGTAGGCCCCCTCGTGCAGCCAGCGGTCGAACTTCATCATCACGTCCTCGGCATCGTAGCCCTGCCTTTCACGAAGGCTGTCGAGCTCGGCCAGAATCATGGCCGTATCGTCCGACCAGAAACCGACGGGCTTTTCATGCCAGCCAAGGGGGTGCATGTTCTCGCAGACGTAGGTGTCCCTTTCCTTCCCTTCATAGGGCACGCCAAGAGCGTCGCCGACTGCTGCGCCGACAACGGCCTGCAAAAGATGCGACATCGAGAATTTCCTCCAATCCCGGAACGACCATCGTCCTAGGGTTTTTATTTGCTTCACGATTGTAGCCCATTCGCGTTAACCCTGAAGGGGACCGGTTCTCAATTCCCCTGACCTTTTCCCTGCAAAGCGGCTGCCCTGGCTCGCCCTCTTCCGAAATTTTACGTTTTTCTACCGATCGCCATCCCATGAATGGGTTACGGCTCAGCCGCTCCGCTCCCCCTCACCGAAGGGGCCCGAGCGGCTCACCCGCTCTGTTTTGACACCTTTGCACGGCAGTCGATCGGCTCGAAACGACTGCAGGAGTAAAAACCGCTTCCTCTGAAAACCCAAATTCGAGGGTTTTCCCCAACGGGGCTGAAGCTTAATGAATGTCCCGTATGGCGAAAGGTTTTTGCCGAAGCGTACATTTGCTCTCGCCGGCAAACGAAAAACCCCGCCAACCGTCTCGAACCAACCGAACGTCGGCGGTTTTCTCAAAAAATCAGATGAAAATCATATGAAAATCAATTTCCATCAACTAGTATCCGCCGTGGGATCAAAGAAAGACAAGATCGCCGCAGGCCTTCTTGTTCTGTACGCCCAAGCAGCTTCCGCGGGGGACGTGCAGGCCTTCGACAAACTGTACACCCAGCTCACGGGCTGGGCCCAGGGCTCCCTGGGGAAGTCCATCGCCATCATCTTCCTGCTTGTCGGCCTCGCTGTCGAGCTCGCCAAGGGGAGTCTCTATGCTGCAGTTGTATCCATCGCCTGCGGCTTGACCTTGATGATCGCACCCTCCGTCATTGACAGCATCTTTACTGTCTGATGGCGGCACCCGAGGGCGTTCGCGTCCCGACCGGTCTTGACGATCCGCCTCGATTTCTCTTTTTCGATGCGGACCTCGTCGCCGTGGTCCTCACCGTGACCTATCTCGGTGCGGTGCTGGACCACATTGGGGCCGGCGTCTTTCTGGGCGCGCTGTCGGCCTACGGCTGGCACAAGGTCTCGGGCCTTCACGGCCGCGGCTACGGCGCAGCGCTCGCCTACTGGCACCTCGGCGCGTCTTCCTTCGGGCGGACGCCCCCGAGCTCGGCCAGACACTTCGTGCGCTGAAGGCCGTCCGCCGACGGTCAGGCCCGAACGTCAATCACTTCCCCCCCATTCCCCAGGGCCGCAGCCGTACGTCCGTGCATGCGCAGCCGCCTCGGGGATCCTTCTCATGCTCTACACATCCATCGTCGCCGAACGCATCGGCTTGAGACGAAGCTTTGCCGTCATCATGGCGATGAGCTTTGCGCTCAACTTCATCCTCGCCCTCGCGCTTCTCCTGCAGCAGCCCGAGACGCGCACCATCGTCGTTCCGCCCACGCTCGCCGCCGAGCGCGAGGTCTGGACCTTCGACGAGGCGGGTCCCGGAGCGCCGTACCTCGAGCGTTGGGCCCTCTCCGTCCTCTCCCATGCGGCAAGCGTCACGCCCGAAACCGTCGACTCCTCCCGCCGCGTCGTCCTTCAGCACGTTGACCCGGGCTTCTACGGAAAGCTCGAGGAGGCCCTCATCGTTGAGGCCGACCGCATCAAGAAGGACCACTCCTCCACGATCTTCTATCCCGACCGCGCCCGCGTGAACACGTCCGACCTCTCCGTCGAGGTCGAAGGCGTCCAGAAGACGCTCGTCGGCAGCACCGTCACGAGCTCGAGAAAGAAGACCTGGCGACTGACGTTCCGCTACGACGCAGGACGCCTCTTCCTCACGTCCCTCACCGACCAGCCGTCGTCTGGGTCCTGACAAAACCTTCCCTCACGGAGCCCTCATGATCGTCACTCGCTCTGACATTCAGTCCTTCAAGCGATTCGTCCCGAAGCTCGCGCTCGCAGGCGCAGCCGTCCTGATCCTCTCGGCCTTCGCCCCGTCGTCCGACGCCGCCGTCTTCACGGCCCGTGAAGGCGACGCACCCCTTGAATTCACGCTGCCCGCGCACGAGACCACCATGGTCGCCATTCCGGCCGACCCCATTGCCTCGGCCGTCTACGACCGTCACCTGATCGACGTTCAGACGGATGCCGCGAGCGGCATGCTCTACGTCCTCCCGAAGATGGAGGGCTCGGCCATGGTCTACGTCACCTGCAGATCGGGCGAGACTGCGCCCCTGCATCTCACCTTCACCGCGGATGCGGAGCCACGCACCATCATCCTCGAAAAGAGCGTGCGCAGGGCCGAACAGGCGAATGCTCCCGTTCGCGTGCCCGCTGCGCCCCTTCGCGCCGAGGGCTTCCCCGCCGAGATGAAGCGCCTTGTGACGCTCGTCCTCAGGGGCGAAGAGACCGATGAAGTCTCCCGCACCGCCATGACCGAGCCCGCTCAGGGTGCGGCCGCCGCCATGAAGAGGCTTGCACCGCTTCGCGTGCGCATCGAAGGCATCTGGCGCTCCCGCCATGCCGAGGCGGTTGAACTCACCGTCAAAAACGGAACGGTCTTTCCCGTTGAGATCAATCCCGAGCTTCTCTCGGGCTCGGTCTGGGCTGCTGCCGCAACCGAAACCTCTCTTGAGCCGGGCGACAGCTGCAGGCTCGTCCTCGTGGAGAACGCCCGTGAATGAGATCAGAACGAACGATTGCGCATGCACCGTGCGCAACGCTGACGCCGGCCATCTTCCCGGAGTGTCGTCATGCAGCTGAAGGACATTTTCTCCGCGTCTTCTGACGGCGTCTCCCAGCCCTCGAACAGCACTCTCAGGTTCAAGCAGAAGGCGCTCGCCGCCTCGATCCTCGCCGCCCTGGCGATCATCGCCTTCATTGCTGTCGAGGCATCCGACACCAAGCCCGCCCGCAAGGCTCCGCCCGAAGCGGCCATGATCACGCTGCGCCCCGACGGCACGGACAAGGACGTGCTCATCGCACGCTATGACGCGAACTTCCTGGCGCTCAGCCGCAGGATCGAGGAAGTGCAGCGCGAGGCCGCCGCCACCGAGACGCGACTGCGCGCGATCATCGCCGACCAGAAGTCCCGGCTCGAGACGCAGACAAGCGAAGTCAAGGACCTCAAGGCGATCGCAGGACGCGCGGGCCTTACGCCCCGTCCGGGCGAAACGCCCGAGGAGACCGAGGCCCGCATCAAGAGCCTGCTCAAGGCAAACGACGATGCGGCCTACATCTCGAAGCTCTCCTCCCAGTTCGGCTCGAAAACTCCCGGAAAGGTCTTTCACATCGATCCCGCCAGGAACACGAACGAACCCGCCTCTTCAATCGTCCCCGCGCTTCCCGACATCTCGGGCGGCGTGAAGGTTCCGGATGAAGCGCATGCGGCGGCGCGACAGGCGGTCTCGGGTCCGAGGCTCGCGATGGTGACGCTGCCGCCTCCCGCCCCACCGACGTCGCCCGCACCCCGTGTGGGGCCCTCGCCGACGCTCAACCCCGACACGCCTCTGCAGGTTAACAGGGCCGCGGGCACGACCGTCGAGGACTACCTGCCTGCAGGCTCCTTCGTACGGGGCAGGCTGCTGACGGGGGTCTATGCCTCCACGGGCGCAGGTGCTGCGAGCCAGCCGCTTCCGATGGTGATCCGTCTTGAGGACACGGCCGTGCTGCCCAATGCCTGGCGCAGTCAGGTGACGGCCTGCCACGTGACCGCCTCGGCCACGGGCGACCTCTCTTCCGAGCGCGCCTTCGTGAGGCTCGACAGGCTCTCCTGCGTCGGCAAGAAGGGAGAAGCACTCGACGTGCGAGTCTCCGGCTACGCCGTGGGCGAGGACGGCAAGGTGGGCGTGAGAGGAAAGCTCGTGACCCGATCGGGTCAGGCCATTGCCTCTGCGCTCTCCGTCGGCCTGCTCTCGGGTCTGGGCGAATCGATCACCCGCTCTTCCGAGGAGGTGACGACGTCGATCACGGGCACGCAGAGCAAGCGATACAAGAACGCCTGGATGTCCGGCATGGGCGAAGGCCTCTCCGACTCCATGGACCGCATCACCGACTACTACCTGAGACTCGCCGACCGCATCTTCCCCGTGCTTGAGGTGGATGCCGGCCGCCCCGTCGACCTCGTCTTCTCGCAGGGCGTGCTGCTCGCCGATCCCTCGAAGCGATAACGACAAACACAACACAGGAATCCAGCCATGATTCGAAACGAGACCGCACGCCTTCTGCGCCGAACGGCCCCTGCACTTGCCACACTTCCCCTTGCCCTCGCCCTCTCGGGCTGCGGGACCCTCACGGGCCTCAACGCCGAGAACGACTTCAGCTGCCCGATGACGCCGGGGGTCTCCTGCCGTTCGCTCTCCGACACCTACGAGGACAGCGTCCGCGGCCGTACGCCCGACAGGATCGAACGCGACAAGGCAATCGAGGCCGCCTCGAAGGGCCTTCCAGAAATTGAAGGCACGAACGGAAAGGCCGCCGACGAAACGCCTGCGGGTCCCGCCGTCCAGACGGTGAAGGCCGATGCGGCTCAGGCTTCCGTAGCCGCACCCGCCGTACGAGCGCCTGAGCGCCGCTCTTCGCCCATGCGCCTCCCCGAGGTGATCGTGACCATCTGGATCGCGCCCTGGACGGACGACGAAGGCGACTTTCATGAGGGTGAGATGATTCACGCCCGCGCCTTTGACGCCCGCTGGGCCGCAGCCCGGCGGCGAACCGAAAGCGCCGACAGGGGCTCCGCCGTCGTGCGCCTTCCCTTCGAGCGCCGTCGTTCGGCGTTGAAGCACGCTCAGACTTCGGTCCCGAGAGTTCGTGCATCAGAGTCAGACGTCGCCTCTTCGCTCGGTGACGGCAGCCGCCGCTTCATCGAAGCCCAGAAGGCGGCCCTCAAGGGCACGCCCTATGACCCCGACGTCCTCGCGGAAAAGATGAAGGCTCCTGAGGAGAACCCGTGATGACCTCCTCAAAGAATCCCGTCAGGGAATTCATCGAAATCCTTCGGCGGATCAGGACAGGACACGAGAACCTGAAGGTCTCCTCCGGGATTCCCGGCTTCATTCCGGGTACGGGCGAGCGCGTCGACGCGTTCTCAACGGCGCTCCCCTGGGAGTCCGCCACGCCAGACGGCCTCTTCACGCTGAAGGGCGACAAGCCCGAAAACCCCGAGGGACTCGGCTTTGCGATCGAGATCTTTCCGCAGACGGGCGTCACGTCCGAGATGGAGAAGACACTCATCGGCCTCGCGGCTCCGCTTGAAGCCGGATCCGTCCTCTCGATCACGGCCTTCGCGTCGTCGGCCGTAAGGGGCATTGCAGAGCTGATGGTTCCCGAAGCACGTGTGCCCGACGGGTTTCCGCCGCTGAGCCTGGAAGCCGAAGGGATCATCGACACGGCCACGAACTGGGCCGCCGAAAACCTCGTGAAGGGTGCGGTCGAGCAGCTCACGCCCCAGGCCCCCGTGTATCCGAGGCACTGGCGAGTCTGGCTCACGGTTGTCGTTCCGACGACGAAGCCCGACGACGAGGAGGTCCGTGAAAAGGTCCTCACCGCGCGCAGGGCCATTTCCGCCGTGCTCGAGCAGGCGGGGCTCTTCATGGGCGTGTGGGATGCGGACGTGCTCGTCGGCACGGCTTCCGAGATCCTCAACCCGCAGCTCATCCGCTCGGGCGACTTCGTGCGTCCGTCCGCGAACCCGTTCGAGCCTCCGTCCGTTCAGGTGATGAAGGCCGACACGGAGGTGACGGTAGAGAAGCACCGCATCCGATTCGAGACGCTTGACAGGAAGTCCGCGGTTCATGCCGTGGGGCTTGGGGTCGAACACTACGGCGGGCACATCTCGCTCGCCCTCACAAGCCAAATGCTCGGCGAGCTCGGTCGTGGCGGCCATCAGATTCCGTGCCCCTTCCTCTTCACGAGCATCATCGCGGTTCTTGACTCCGCCTCCGAGCGCGTCAAGGCCGAAGGCCACCGCATGCGTGCGCTGCAGATGTCGCACACGCCCGTCTCGCAGATCAGTCCCTGGTATCCCGAAAAGGCGCGCCAGTGGACGATTGCCGTCAACAGCTTCCAGACCGAAGGGGGCATCGCGCGCGTGGCGCACCAGTACCTGCTCCTTGCACCTGCGGGACTTGAGGCCGAGGCCGTTCACGCCGCCCAGTCCATTGCACGCAAGGCGGGCATGGACGTGAGGCGCACGACCTGCCTTCATGCGCAGGCCCTGATGGGAGCCCTTCCGATGTGTGCGGGTCCGCTTCTCGTCGAGGACATGAAGAGGAGCTTCCGCATACAGCGCAGGACTCTTGCGACCGGCATCTGCGGCTCGCCCGTGATGACCGAGTGGCAGGGAACGCCGATTCGCGACGACCGTGACCGTAGGACTCCGCTTCTCACGCTCGTGGGCCGTCGCGGCCAGATCATGCACGTGGATCCCTTTGCGAACGCGAGCGGGAACTATTCGGTGACGATCGTGGGCAAGCCCGGTTCGGGCAAGTCCGTCGTGATGAACCAGCTGGCCTTCAGCTGCCTCGCGCAGGGCGGGCTCGTCTGGATCATCGACGTGGGACGGTCCTATGAAAAGACCTGCGCAGTGCTCGACGGGGCCTTTCTCGTCTTCGACAAGGAGCACGTCTGGGATCTCAATCCCTTTGCGATCCTCGAGGCCCTTGCGGGCGACGACCGCTCCGAAGGGATCGAATCGGTGGTGTCGATTCTGGGCGAACTCGTCTCGCCCGGCCGTCCTCTTCCCGACCTCGAGCGCAGCGTGCTCATTCAGCTCACGGCCTCGGCCGCTCAGATGGCGGCGATGCAGGGAAGGCTTGCGACCCTTGTCGATCTCGATGCGCTTCTTGCCGAACGCGCCGTTCACGACAGGCGACTTGACGACCTGCGCATGCAGCTCGAGCCCTACCTCAATGGTCCGCTCGCGCGCTGGTTCGACGGCTCGGGCCGTCCGATCGACTTCAGCAGTCGCCTTACGGTGCTCGAGCTCGAGGGCCTCTCCGCTCACCCCGCGCTTCGTCAGGCGGTTCTTATGACGCTGATGCTCTGGATCGAAAAGACGATGTCTCTCGACCGTCGCACCGTGAAGCTCGTCCTCATCGACGAAGCCTGGGACCTGATGGGTTCGGGCCACAGCGGGAAGTTCATCGCCTCGGGCTTTCGTCGTGCGCGAAAGCACAAGGGCGGGTTCGTGGTTGCCACGCAGTCGCTTGCAGACTTCTTCAAGAGCGAGACGGCCGAGGCCGCCTGGAGCTGCGCCGACACGCGCATCTATCTGAGGCAGGACGCCGAATGTCTTTCGAGCCTTGAGGCGAAGGGGCAGCTCGCGACCGACCCGTGGTTCAGGGCGGCGTTGCCGTCACTCACGACCGTTCGCGGGGCGTGGTCCGAAATGATCGTGAAGGTGGGCGATGCGCCGCCCGCGATCGGACGCCTCGTGCTTGACCGCTTCATGCAGGTTCTCTACTCGTCGCTGCCCGCCGAAGTCTCCGCCGTCAATGCATGGCGCGAGGCGGGTGCAACGATGGCCGCTTCCGTGAGCGCCGTCGCCAACGGCGCATTCAAACCCACGCCCGAAGCCCTTGCAGCCCTCAACCGAAATCAGGAATCCGACCGATGACCGAACAAAAGAACAGCAGCGAAAAGACGGAAAAGACCGACAGGAACGAAAAGCCGGCCTCCGCTCCGAAGAAGCCCTCGATCGAGCCGAAGTCGGCCCGAGGCGTGAGCACGACGGCAAGAAGGAAGACCGCGAAGGAAGCCGACGCCGCCCTTCAGGACAAGAGTTCAGTACAAGACTTGGCATAGAGCGAACTATCGTGGAAAAGTTTGTCGCGCAG
>ERZ809407.1825-NODE-1825-length-16702-cov-5.206884_pt1 | contig 16702 bp, 14 predicted proteins | sample MGYA00520792_ERZ809407 | MGnify/ENA primary metagenome ERZ809407 (study PRJEB31576, sample SAMEA3212665) | Homo sapiens | biome: human-gut; feature: human gut; material: fecal | place: Sweden | collected 2012 ...
GGCAGCTCGACGAGGTCAAAGCCGAACGCGCGGAGCTTGGCGGGCAGATCGCCAAGGCTCATGACCTGGTCGTTCGTGCCGTCGATCTGGAGCCCATTGTTGTCGATGATGACGGTCAGATTGTCGAGCTTATAGTGCGCGGCGGCCATATAAGCCTCCCAGATCTGACCCTCCTGGCTCTCACCGTCGCCGACGAGGGCGAAGACCTTCGTATCCTTGCCGAGATGCTTGGCGCCCAGCGCCATACCGACAGCGATGGACACGCCCTGACCGAGAGAGCCGGTGGAAGCGTCCACGCCGGGGACCTTCTTCGCGTCGGGATGACCTTGCAGAATGGAGTGCAGCTGGCGGAAGTTCGCGTACTCGTCGCGGGAGATGAAGCCCTTGGCGGCGAGCACCGCGTAATAGCAGGGAGCGGCATGACCCTTGGAGAGCACGAAGCGATCACGGTTGGGATCGTGCGGGTTCTGCGGGTCAACGCGCATGTGGTTGAAGAAAACGCTGGTCATCAGCTCCACCGCAGACAGCGAACCGCCGGGGTGGCCGCTGCCGGCGTTGGCGGTCATCGTGATGATGTCGCGCCGTACCTGCCGGCAGATGGGGGAAAGCTCTTTTGTATTCATGGAAACCCTCCTTGAAAAATACATTTCATCAACTGTTAAGTATATCGGATGAAGCCGGGAAAGTCAATTTTAATCCTCGTTCTTTTTCATCTTTACATGCGACAAGGGATTTGCCTTTGCAGCCACGCGCAGCGCGTCGTTATCAATGTGTGTGTAGATCTCCGTCGTGTTCAGATGCTCATGCCCGAGCACCTCCTGCACGGCTTTGACGTCCACGCCATTTTGCAGCATGAGCGTTGCCGCCGTGTGGCGCAGCTTGTGCGAGGAGTATTCTGAAGCGTCGAGCCCCGCGGCGCTCAGGTGCTTTTTGACGAGCGCGTGGACGCTCGAGCGGCTGATGCGCTCGTTGCGCGACGAGAGAAAGAGGGCATTGTGGTCGCGGCCGGAGATGGGGCGGCGGACGGCGAGATAACGCTTGAGCGCATCCTTGCAGGCGTCGTTTAAGTAGACGATGCGCACCTTGTTGCCTTTGCCGAGCACGCGCAGCGCGTCGTCCTGAATGTCCTGCAGATCGAGGCCGCAGAGTTCGGAGATTCGCAGCCCGCAGTTCAGAAAGATCGTCAGAATGCAGTAATCGCGCTCGCGGTTCTGCCCGTCGACGGACTGCAAAAGCTGCACGCTCTCATCGAGTGTCAGATATTTCGGCAGCGACTTTTTGATCTTGGGGGAGTCAAGGTCCTTGCAGGGATTCGTGTCCAAAAGGTGCGCTTTATTGACCAAATAGTTGTAAAAAGACCGAATCGTCGCGATTTTTCGCGCTCTGGATGCGGCGTTCAGGCCGTAGTCGGAGACGTCACTGTTTTGATGCAGCACGCGGTCGCGGCTCAGATAGGTCATGTAGGCGTAGATATCGGTTAATGTTACTTTTTTCACAAAGTCGAGATCGACATCCATGATGGAAATTTCACTCAAAGGGAGGTCGCGCAGCGACGGGTCGCGCGACTGCTTCAGATAGCGAAAAAAGTTGCGTAGGTCGAGGAAGTATTCGTCAACCGTTTTCTGAGAGTGGGCTTTGATGGTCTCGTGATAGGATAAAAAATCACGCAGGATCGGCGGCGATTCCAAGCGGTAGTCGTTCATAGTAAATGAGCGCCAGTGCAGGCACAGAAACAGCTCATCTAAATCAGAAAGAAAAAATACGGAGAAGTTACGAAGTGTTGGATTTCAAAATACCGGAAAAAATTCGGTAGCTCTGATCTGTGAGCGTTGTCGGCGGTTCAGGCGTGATACACAGCTGCGCAGCGATTGATCGTTCGAACGGATGCACAGTGCACATGCCGTTAATCGACGGTATGACGGCTTTCAATAAAGAGGCCGATGGAGAGGGGGCATTTTGAAGTCCATGCTCAATTGAACAAAATAAAAATTTTGTTCAATTGAGGGGAGTGGAAAAGCGTATTCTTGCGGAAATGAGCGTTTTGGCGTGGCTGGCGACAAAAACCTCCTTTGTCAGGATCATGGGATTCTATGGGTCCGGCAGTGTGAAAACGCTACCGGTTTTGCTACTATATTATAGATTATAGAAACTGCTTAACAATCGGCGCATCGGCGTTTACGCCTGCACAATGGCGCGCAGCGCTTCGGCGATGTTGCACGCTTCAATTAGCGCGAGCCCCTGCGGCGCGCGGATCTGATCCTTGCGCTGCTTCGGGATGATGCATGTTTCAAAGCCCAGACGGTGCACCTCGCTGAGCCGCTCGCTCAAATGGTTCACGCTGCGAAGCTCGCCGGTCAGGCCGACCTCGCCGATGGCGGCGACATGGTTGCCGATGGGCTTGTCGAGATAGCTCGACGCCAGCGCCAGCACGGCGGCAAGATCCGCCGCAGGCTCGTCCACGCTGAGTCCGCCGATGACGTTCAAAAACGCATCACAGCCGGACACCTTGAGCGCGCCGCGCTTTTCGAGCACCGCCATCAACATGGCGGCGCGGTTGTAGTCAAAGCCGTTGCTTGTCCGCCGCGAGACCGACTGCGCCGCGGGCGCGAGCAAAGCCTGCACCTCGGCGAGCACCGGGCGCTGGCCCTCCATCACGCAGGTCACGCAGGTGCCGGGCGCGTCGTCGGGCCGTCCCGAAAGCAGCATTTCCGACGGGTTCGGCACCTCGACAAGGCCCTCACTGCGCATTTCGAATACGCCGATCTCGTTCGTCGCGCCGAAGCGGTTTTTCGCCGCGCGCAGGATGCGATAGCTCATGTGCGCCTCACCCTCGAAATATAAAACGCAGTCGACCATGTGCTCCAACACCTTCGGGCCCGCAATAGAACCCTCTTTGTTGACGTGCCCGATGACAAAGACGGTGATGCCCTCCCCCTTGGCCAGCTGCATCAGCTCCAGCGTGCAGGCGCGCACCTGCGCCACGCTGCCCGCGGGCGATTCGAGCGAGTCCTGATAGAGCGTCTGGATGGAGTCGACGATCAAAACGTCGGGCTTTTCTTCTTCGACGGATTCCAGCACGTCGCCAAGGCAGGTCTCAGACAGCACGTACAGGTTGTCCGACTGCACGCCGAGGCGGTCGGCGCGCAGCTTGAGTTGACGCGGCGATTCCTCGCCGGAAACGTACAGAATTTTGGCGGTTTCACTCAGTTTTCCGCAGATCTGCAGCATCAGTGTCGATTTGCCGATGCCCGGCGCGCCGCCGACGAGCACGAGCGAGCCCTGCACAGCGCCCCCGCCAAGCACGCGGTCGAGTTCGCCCATGCCGGTGGGAAAACGGATCTCCTGCGCTGTGTCAAGCTCTGCGATCGGGTGCGCCTTGGCGCGCAGCGCGCGGCTGCGGCCGCCCGTTTTTGCCTTTGCACTGTCGCCGACGGCCTGCTCGACGAGCGTGTTCCATGCGCCGCAGCTCGGGCAGCGGCCCGCCCATTTGGGCGTTTCGTTGCCGCACTCCGTGCAGAAAAATACACTTTTTGCCTTTGCCATATTGTAAACCTCTTTTGCTTTACTGCTACTGCTGTAAAAGACCGGACGCGATCACAACGGCCAGTCTTTGCTGATATTCGCCACTTTTCAAAAGCGCCGTTTCGTTTTCATTGCTCAAAAATCCGCACTCGATCAGGATTGCAGGCGCGGTGACGTTTTTCATCAGGAAGATCGACGCGTCGATGGCCTTCTCTGTCTTCTCATTGCCCGCATTGACAGTCTGATTCAGCGCGAGCTGCACCGCATTCGCGACCTCGGCACTCCCCTCTTTTTTGCCGTAAAACACCTGCGCGCCGTGCGTCTGCTTGGATGACGGAAGACTGTTCTGATGGATGCTGACAAGGATAGCGCCTTGCGTGCTGTTGACCAATCCCACGCGGTTTTCGAGGTCGGAGCGCTTCTTATCCCGCAGCGTGGACGCACTGGCATCGTGGATGGAGATATCCTCTGTGCGCGTCATGCGCGTCTCCTCGCCGAGAAAAACGAGCAGCGCGTCGAGCCGCCGCGCGATGGCGAGGTTCATGTCGCTTTCCTTGCTGCCGTCGGCGGCGACGGCCCCGCCGTCCTCCCCACCGTGCCCCGCGTCGATGACCCAGACGGTCTTCCCTGTCGGCGCCGACACGCTCGTCTCCACCGCCTCCGGCGGCAGAAGCAGGCTGACGGTCGCCGCCGTCAGCACGAGCAGCAGCGCGAATATGGCGTAAAACGCCTTTTTTCCGAAAACGATAAACAAAATACCCCTCACCCCGGAACAATGTATGCCCCGCGGCGCGGCCTTATGTGCTTTTCATTATACAGGACTTTGAACAAAAAGAAAAGCCCCGCTTCCCTTTTTTCTCCCGCTGCATAGGATGGTGTGGGCGGATGCCCGATTTCTTTGCAAGGAGGAGACTTCTTTGGACGACAACAGAGCCATGCGCGCCGAGTCCGGCGTGGGCACACTGCCGAACGGCTGCTGCGCGCCGCTGGCTTTTCCCTATGTCCCCGTGCAGAAAAACGACCCCGAGCGCTATTCCCAACAGGACGCGCTCAAGGCCGGTACGCTGTTTCCGGGGCTGAACCTACCCTTTCACGCGCAGATGAAGACGAAGTTCCCCGCCGTCAACACGGCGCTCTCAGAGCTGATGGCGCTCGATTTTGCCATCGACGAGCTGGGGCTTTATCTCACCACACACCCGGAGGACACCGAGGTTCTGAACCTCTACTGGTCGTATATCAAGCTCGGCCGCGAGGGGCGCGAGGCCTATGAAAAGCAGTACGGCCCGATTTTGCAGACGGACGTGACGCCCGGCAGCTTCAAGTGGCTGAATGATCCGTGGCCGTGGGATCTGGAGGGAGAAAAGTAATGTTTGTATATGAGAAAAAGTTACAGTACCCCGTCAAGATCAAGAACCCGAATCCACGGCTTGCCGCGGCGATCATCTCGCAGTACGGTGGCCCGGACGGCGAGCTCGGCGCGTCGCTGCGCTACCTCTCCCAGCGCTACTCCATGCCCTACCCCGAGCTCAAGGGCCTGCTGACCGACATCGGCACAGAGGAGCTGGGGCATTTGGAGATGGTCGGCACGATCGTCCACCAGCTCACGCGAAATCTCACGGAGGAACAGATCAAGGAGGCTGGATTCGAGGCCTATTTTGTCGACCACACGACAGGCGTTTTCCCGCAGTTCGCCTCGGGCTACCCGTGGTCGGCGAGCACCATGCAGGTCACGGGCGACACCATCGCGGACCTGACGGAGGACCTGGCGGCGGAGCAGAAAGCGCGCGTGACGTACGACAATATCCTGCGCCTTTCCGACGATCCGGACGTGAGTGATGTCATCAAATTCCTGCGTGCGCGCGAGATCGTACACTTCCAGCGCTTCGGTGAAGGCCTGCGCCTCGCCAAGGACCGCCTGGACGAGAAAAATGTCTACTACGTAAACCCGAGCTTCGACAAGTAAAGATAGAAAATGAAAAGGAAGTCTCTGCCGACCGGCAGAGACTTCCTTTTTGTGGAGGGATACGGTAACGAAAACCCGGGAGCGTTTCAATCCCCGCGCCCCTTGCGGGGCGCGACTGCTCTTCCGTTCCGAGCTTATGCCCTCGTTATATTTCAACCCACGCGCCCCTTGCGGGGCGCGACTGACACCATCCCATGCAGAATTCCAGTCACCAGTATTTCAATCCACGCGCCCCTTGCGGGGCGCGACTGCTATTGCTAATTTGCTTGGCTCGCTTGTTACTGCTATTTCAATCCACGCGCCCCTTGCGGGGCGCGACCGCGGGCGTCACGCTCGTAGAGCTTCTGAATCTGATTTCAACCCACGCGCCCCTTGCGGGGCGCGACGCTTCGCCATCATCGTTGATAGCATAAGCAGTACGGGATTTCAACCCACGCGCCCCTTGCGGGGCGCGACTAGCAGCCTCGATTTGAGTATTAGCAGCAAGAATAATTTCAACCCACGCGCCCCTTGCGGGGCGCGACCTTTATAGTACACATAACCATCAGAGCCTTTATAGAATTTCAACCCACGCGCCCCTTGCGGGGCGCGACAGCAAGAGTGTACAAATCACTATGCACATTTTTGCGATAACAGACAAATTTCAGATGTTTTTGCGCAAAATGCCGACTGTCAGGGCATTCTGTTTCTTTTTTGTGCGAGAAAAACTTGCAAATTTTAGTGCGAACCGCCCGGACAATTTCTGCGCGCTTGTGCTTCGCACTATAAGATCATCGGTTCCTCGGGCAGATACGTCTGCTTGCAGCCGAAGTGTTCGATTTTATTCTCGTACTTCTTGCCCAAGTAGTAAAATCGAAGGCTGTCCTTTTCCGGGTCAATGATCTTACAGAGTTCATTTTGCAGCTTCCGGCACTGCGCCGTGTCCAGCAGGCATTCGAACACCGAATTCTGCACGCGCTGACCGTAATTGACACATTCCTTTGCGATTCTGCGCAGCCGCCCGCGTCCGGCGGCGTCGCTCGTGTTCACATCGTAGGTGATCAGAATCAGCATTGGCGCCTCACTTCCATAAAAACGGCGGATAGTCGTCCAAGTCGCTGCGCAGGTACCGCGCGAGCAGCAGGCTTTGTACATACGGTACCAGACCCCACGGTATCTTTTCCTCGAGAAACGGATGCGTGATGGTCTCCTTTTTTCGCTCCTGCCACTTTTGCAGGAACGTCCTGCGCCCTGTGTCCGTCAGCAGCACCGCGCCGCTCTCGCGGAAGTCAAAATCGATCGCTTTGAGCACACGGTTGTTGATGAGCGTGAGCACAAAGCGGTCGGCAAAGCACGGGCGCAGCTCCTCCATCAAATCGAGCGCCAGCGACTCCCGCCCTGGCCGGTCGCGGTGGAGATATCCGACGTAGGCGTCCAGCCCTACGCTTTCAAGCGCCGAGGCGCAGTCGTGCGCGAGCAGACTGTAAGCAAACGACAGCAGCGCGTTGAACGCATCGAGCGGCGGACGGCGGCTGCGCTCGCGGAAGAAAAACGTCTCTTTCCCCTGCAAGATCATGTCGTCCAGCACGCTGAAATATGCCGCGGTACCGATGCCCTCGAGGCCGCGAAGACTGTCGAGCGACGTCTCCGCTGCGATCTGCGGCAGAAGCCCCTGTAACTGGTCGGACACGGCTGAAAAGCGCGATTCGTCAATGCGCATGGCGTGGTCGCGGCGCGTGCGCTCCACGCTCCATTTTGCGTTGTAGACCTTGCCGAAGATCATCATTCCGGCGACGCGACAGCTCTGCGACGGGTCGTCCGCCACGCGGTACTGCATCCGCCGCAGCAAGACGTTCCCCTGCGCCTGACCTGCTACACGGGCGAGAAATTTCCCGCGCGGCGAGCAGAACGCAAGTCCAATCTCCCGCTGCGCGCATGCGCCCATCAGGGCGGGCGACGCGCCCGCGTAGGAAAATGAGACGATGCTTTGCAGCGTGTGCAGCGGATAGCGAGCGACCGCTTCCCCGCCGCGGTTCGCCACAACGTTTTCCCCGTCCAGCGAGAGGTAAATGTCCTCCGATGTGACAAAAAGCGTGTTCAAAAGCTGTCTCATTGCTCTCCCTCCATTGCGCCGCGCAGATACGCGGAAACGGACTTGCTTCTCATCAGCTTTGGCAGACACAATCCTTTCAGCGAGCAGGCGTTGCAGCCCTTTGTCGGCTTTACCTTTGGCGTGCTGCCGCGCGCATAGAGCGCATGCATCTCTTCAAGGAGGGCACGCACCTCCTGCCGCAGCTCAGGGGTGAAGTCGACTTCCGTGCGCCGCCGCGGCTCGCCGTAATAGAGCGCGCCGCGCGGGATCTCGCAGCAGAGCATTTCTTCAAGGCACATCGCCTGTCCGCAGAGCTGGAGCGTGTCTTCCGTGCTCTCTTTCGGCTTTCCGCGCTTATACTCCACGGGATATGGCTGCCACAGGCCCTCGCGGCCTTTGAGCGGAATGCCGGTTTCGCCGCGGTGAAATTCCAGCACGTCGCACGCGCCTGATACGCCGAGCGTGCGGGAAAAGACGCGCATATCGCGCGTGATGACGAGGTCGCCCCTGCTTTCGGTGAATGAGCCGTCGTGCGCGTTTTCGTGCATGATCGCGCCGTCCGTTGTGCGGTAGTTTTCCGCCCATTGCTTTTCTACATGGATGAGTGCCCACTGGCGGCGGCAGAATTTGAAATGCTGTAAGCCGGAAAGCTGGAGGAAGTCCTCGTCCTGATAGATCACCCCAGCCGCGTGCAAGTCACGCCGGAGGGAAGGTGCGTTTCATCCACGCTGACAGTGTAGTCGCCGTAGCTTCTCGGCGCGGTCACGCCGTCCTTGTGTTCGACCTTGACAAGGTCAAAGAGCTTGTGCGCCGGAGCGCAGCCGAGCTCGCAGTTGTGCTTGAAGACGATGAGCTCGCGCACGGCCATCTTGCCGCGCGCGGCGGAATGGTCGTTTTCAAACATGTTCAAAATAGCCGTCCACAGGAGTTCGAGGTCCTCTTCCGAAAAGCCGGTCGTCTTGCGCGCGAGATTCGCCGACACATAGCCCTCCGCGCGGTAGAGGCCGTAAGGCACGATGTACTTGCGGCCCATTTCGGTGTTCTTCTTTTCCGCGTCCGCCTCGGTCGTGATGGCGACGCGCGTGATGGTCACCTCCTGCGGCAGAATGGGGTCGATGCTTCGGGCAAAGCCGAGCTGCACCGGCCCGCGCACCTGACCGCAGTTGAGCGCACCCTTGGTAAAGGTCGTCATCACCGCGCCAAACGTGCGGATATCGTAGAAATTGGAACACATGAAGTCGCGAATTTTTTCATCCAGATGCTCGTCCTTTTTCTTGGCTTCCTTCAGCTTATCGGGGTCTGCGCCGACGTAGGCACAGGCCTCTTTATCGCTCGAGTTCAGCGGTACGCCGTCTTTGATGTAGATGCGGTAGCCTTTTTCGCCCTCTTTTGCCATTTCAACATAATTGCGGATCTTGCGCTTGAGGCAAACGTCCGTCACAAGGCCATAGCCGGTCTCGGGGTCGACGCGCGGCATATTGCCCGCATCGGGATCACCGTTCGGATTGCCGTTTTCCACGTCGAACAGCACCACAAATTCATAACGGTTCTTGATGGGATCAGACATTTTCTTTCTCCTCCTTTTTCGTATAGCGCTTCTGCGTCTGATGATAGTAGCCAAGGTCGAACGAGCCCTGCTGAGCGAGCGTCATGCGCGCGGGATAGTTTTCATTGAGCACGCCTTTGAGCTTCATGATCTGCTTGTCATAATAGACGCGCTGTCTTGCGTCAAGCTTGCGCAGATGCTTTTGACAAAGATTGTTCAGCACCGGAAAAATGCTTGCGGGCATCGCCGCGGCAGAGTTGAAATATTTATCCTTGATCGTTGCGTTGATGCCAGGGTTCGCGGCCTGCTGCACCGCCTCGTAGACGGAGAACAGCCGTCCAAGCGTATAGGCGGGGTTGGTGCTCGCTTCATTGAGACTCACGGTCAAAACCTCCTTTGGACAGTCCTCATGCGGATTTTTGAGATAATATGCCTTGATGATGGCGGCCTTGCCCCAAGTGATGTCCCGCTCTGCGCGGATGCGGAGCATTACCGCTTCAAGTAGCGATGCGGGATAACGCGCACCGGAAAATATGGCGCGCGCCGTCGCGCCGGCCATCGCGGGCGAAGGCGCTTTATCATGGGAATTTAGGTTCACCGTTTCCCTCAGCAGCGACCACAATGGCAGATAGTTAAATTTTTCATAGGCGGGGCGCACGATCTCCATGCGCTCATAGTGCGCGTTTACATTCTCCATCAGCTTTCCGAAGCTGTCGCGCAGAAAGAAGCGGACGGAAAGGCGCGCCGCGTTGGGCGCGAGACCGAGAATGTAAAACGGCCGGTTTGGGTCGACACCGAGGTCGTCGCACGGCAGCCCGTTTGCCAGCCGTTTGAGCGCTGCGCGCAGGTCGTTGTCCGACAGACCGGGCACTTCGCCGCCGAACAGTGCCGCCATGCCGAAGGACTGATAAATGTCCTCTGCGCCCTCTGCCCAGCAGACAACGGTCGTATCACCGATGTGCTGGACGTGGTCCCTGTCCACAAGCAGATGGTTCAGCGCAGCGGTGTAAGCAAAGGCCGCGTATTTTCCGACCGGAGCATTGTAGTTCTGCTCCCGTCCGTAGGAGCAGAACGCCGGCGCGTTGAACGACACCAGCGCCGCGCCGCTGGACTGCGCGTCCCGCACGCCCTTGACCGACGGGTGCACAGCGGCGATCTCATCCTCTTTTCCGGTCACGAGACACTGCATCTTGACGCCGCTCTCGCCGCCGTCCTGATACCGCTGCCATGCCTCGCGGATAACGGTATCCTCCTCAACCTTGCGGCCATCCACGCGAAAGACGAGGTTACCGCCCGCGGTCACATCGTCGAGCTGCCTGATGAGCGCTGGATGCTCTGCCGCGTGCTCCGGTTTCCAAGTGTCGAAGAAAGCCAGTATTGCGCGGGCATTGGGCGAATCGACGCTATCCAGCACCGTGTGGTGTAGCTTTGACGCAGTGGCAAAGCACTCGCGGCTGCGTTCGGGCTTGCCCTTTTGGTCGATACCAAGAAGATAGGAGGAATTGTCCCAAAGGAAATTTGATGAAATATTAGAAGCGCGTTTTACCGGTGCGGGTAATGGCTTAGACTGCGGCTGCAAAACGGTTTTCTTCCCCTTCGGTACTTCCTCCATCGTCGGCACGACCTGTGTCAGCTCTCCGTTTTCATTCAAACAGAGTGCGAAGCTGATTTTGGCAGGGGCTCAGCCGGGCGCGGCGATCTCGCCGCGCGAGAGGAGGTCTTCGTAATACCGCGTCAGCGCTTGCAGGATCATCCTCTCACCTCCCCGCTGTTTGGCGGCGGAACAGTCATCACGCCGTCGACAAGGCTCGCGCGGAAAAACTTCGGCGTGATGTTCGCAGGATCGCTGTAGTCGAGATCCCACAGCATCCAGCCGAGGTCGCGCGTGCCTTTGAGCTCGTCAGGGCACGGCGGCAATTCTGTGCAGCGCCGGAACTGCGCGGGAAATTCCCGCGTGCCGAAATACGGCATGCTGTAACACTGCCCCTTTTCCAGCCGACGCTTGATGATGTCCTGAAACTTGCCGGGATTGTCGCCGGGCGCGGCGGCGTCTGTCATGTCGAAGTGTGCGTCGATGACATAGTGCACATCCCGCAGCACCATAGCCGCGCGCTGTTGAATGCTCTCCGACGCGGCGAGGTACAGTTCCCCCTGCCCTTTTTCCATCACGGTCTTCGCCCTGCGGGCGCTGATGACATCCTTGACCTCGTTGCGGCGGATGTTGGTGAAGCGGATGGGTGCGCACACATGGATGCGGTCGATCACCCAACGGAGCCCCGGGTGCCAATAGAGGCTATCCAGCAGCCCGCGCGCCGCTGACGGCGTCATCACGTCATAGCTGACGCGTTCCGTTTTCATTTCAGGTCTGGTGAAGCATGCGTAATCGCCCCAGACTTCTACTTGAATTGCCATGGAACCGCTCCTTTCGTCATTTTCTTATTTCAAAATTAGAATGATGTTGCCGTGAAAAAACAAGCGGACCGATCCTTATACCATTTCAGATGAACTCCACTTTCCCCGTCTCCGGTTCCAGCGTCAGGCCGGTCATTTCGCTGTACAGACTCATATCATTTAAGATCGCACTGTCTTCATCCAGCGCAGGGACCTCTCGCGCCGTCAGCAGTGCGCCCGCGGCATAGAGCTTTTGAAAATGCGGTTCGTAGACCGAGACTGCGTAGCGCCCCAGCTTGCGGTAGAGCTCTTTGGAGCACTCGCCCGCTTTCAGCCGTTCGATGAGCGCCGCACCGCCGGCAAACGGGACATAGACCGTGCGCGTGTTCTGATCGATCAGATGAAAATTCTCCGCCACGGTGCGAAACGGCAGTTCGCAGCCGTTGATGCCATTTTCAAACGCCTTGATAACACCCGACTTGTCGAGTGTTTCTCCGCTTAAGCTGCGCAGCGCGTCGAAATAGTTCTGCATCGTCTCCCGCGCGCCGATATCGCAGCTGTTCATCAATGCTTCGCGCGTAGCGCCGATTGCTGTGCGGAACAACATTGGCGGCAGTTCTGCCCGCTCGAAGACGGTGACGATGCTTTCCTCCGGTGCTCGTTTCCCCTCGCGGTTGCAGCGCCCCGCCGCCTGCAAGACGGAATCCAGCCCAGCCAGCTCGCGGTACACCGCGGGAAAGTCCACGTCCACGCCCGCCTCGATCAGCGAGGTCGACACCACGCGGCACGGTTCCCCCGCCTTTAGGCGCCGCCGGATCTCATCGAGAAGCGTCTGCCGCTGTGCGGGCACCATCAGCGTCGAGAGGTGAAAGCTCGCCTCCTGCGGCAAGCGCGCAAAGATGCTCTGCGCCGCCTTGCGGCTGTTCACGATGCAAAGCACCTGCCGGTGCTCGCTGAGCTTTTCCGCAAGTACATCGTCCTCCAAGATGCCCTCCTGCCGAAACGTCATGCGGCGGAAGCTGTCGTATTCCTCCGCCGTCTGCGGGCACAGTTCTGTGACAGGGCAGCTTGGCGCATAGGTGTGCAGCAGGTCACCGAGCGACGGCTGCGTGGCTGTGCACAGCACAAGCGTTGAACGGAATTGCTCGGCAAGCGATGCCATCGCCGCCACGCAGGGCCGCAGATGGCAAAGCGGCAGCATTTGCGCCTCGTCCAAAATGATGACGCTGTCGGCAAGATTATGGAGCTTGCGGCATTTTGACGAACGGTTTGCGTAAATGGACTCAAAAAACTGCACCGCCGTTGTGACGATGACCGGCATGTCCCAGTTTTCCGCCGCCAGCGCGCGGCGCACCTCCTCCGGCGACGCGCCGTCGGAAAGCTCGAACTGCACACCTGAGTGATGCTCGAGCACATTGCCGTCGCCGAGGATCTCGCGGAATACTTCGGCATTCTGCTCGATGATCGACGTATACGGGACGACGTAGATCACCCGCTTCATCCCGTGCGCCACTGCGTGCCGCAGCGCAAAGGCGAGCGAGGCGACCGTCTTTCCGCCGCCGGTCGGCACGGTGATAGTGTAAATGCCTTTTGGTTTACTGCCTGCATCCAGACAGCTGTTTAGAATTTTGCAGCGCAGCTTGTTGAGCGCTGTTTTGGGATTTTGCCACGGCGCGATGTATTCTTCCAGCCGCCTTAGCAGCGTCGGAAGATCGTCATATCCGCCGCGCCCGCGTTCGCCGTCCATGAACCGCTCCGTATCGAGAAAATCCGCGTCCACCAGACAGGAATAGAGCATCCTTGTCCAAAACGAGATCTGAAGTTTGTCATGGCCCGGCACAGAAGGACGGAAACCGGACGGCAGTGTTACACAGCTCTCGCCGCAATGCTCAAAAACGTGTCCTTCTATACCGCGTTTGATCCGCCCACAGAAGGTTGGAGCATCGGTTTGATCCACCCTTGTATTTCCAAGATCCTGCAGCCCACCGTGATGACCCGCTACGCAGGCGGCGGTGAAAATGTGTCCCTGCTGCGCGCAGAGAAGCGCACCGGCCGTGGCATGGTCGACAATAGGACCATTCTCCAGCAGCCGCTTCTGGAATCCATCCGTACACTTGCCGAGATCGTGCGTCAGTCCTGCAAGTTCTCCGTCTGATCCCGCGCCGAAGTCGGCGGCAAATTTCCGGCACAGCGCGGCCGTGCCCGTCAGGTGCTCCGCAACGGTCTGATAGATGGTCTGGCCGTTTTCATCCTGCCGGATGTGTGCGTAATATGGCATGCGCTTCCCTCTCATTTCTCCCCAAATAGCAAAAATCAGCCCTGTGAGATCACAGAGCTGACTGTCCGGGGCCGGGATCCAGCCCTGCGTATAAAACTTGTGCGTCTATCATATCGTATAAGATAACGCCGAAAAAGTCAATGGAATTTATATGCCTTGCACTGTTCATGGACGTTTTCTTTTGGCCTTTTTTCCAGCTTATCCGATACCATTGTCCCTCCATCTTGACGCTGCGGCGAAAGTGTGGTATCATCGCTTTGCCTTTCGGGAAGACTACTCTGACCGGCGGCGAACCAGATTCATTCTACCGTTCTGACAGCGAGGATGCGTTCCGAGCCACAAGAAGAGGGAAAACAAAGACACAGCCCTGCTGCGTCGTCATTTGCTGTTTCCATCCCTTCTGCTGAACGGCGGAAGGGATGATTTTTATTTTGACAAAGGAGAATGCGTTAATGGAAACGAGAGTCGCCGTGCTGGCCATCATCGTCCGCGGGGGAAGCTCTGTCCAGCCGCTCAACGAGATGCTGCACCAGTACGGTCAGTATATCATCGGGCGCATGGGCGTGCCGTACCGCGAAAAGGGCGTGAACATCATCAGTGTGGCGCTTGACGCGCCGGGCAACGTCATCTCCGCCCTGTCGGGCAAGATCGGCCGTCTGGACGGCATCACCGCCAAGACGGTCTACGCGCCCGAGGGCAGCATCGGAAAGGAAGAAAACCAATGAAAAAGAACCTCAAACATCTCTTGGCCCTGTGCCTGACGCTTGCGCTCGTCTTCTCGCTCGCCGCCTGCGGGCAGAAGGCGGATGAAACGACGAACGACGCGCAGAACGACCAGCAGACCGAGCAGGAGGAGTTCACCCCTGCGAACTATTCCATCGCCGCGCTCAAGGGCCCTACGGCCATGGGCCTTGTGAAGCTGATGAAGGACAGCGAAAGCGGCGAAACTACTGGCAATGAATATACCTTTACCCTTGCCGGTTCTGCGGATGAAGTGACGCCCGCGCTCCTCAAGGGCGAGCTCGACATGGCCTGCGTGCCCGCGAACCTCGCCGCCGTGCTCTACAATAAGACGGAGGGCGAGATCGAGGTGCTGGCGGTCAACACGCTCGGCGTCCTCTACATCGTGGAAAACGGCGAGAGCGTGAAATCCATGGCCGACTTGAAGGGTAAGACCATCGTGGCCGCGGGCAAGGGCTCCACGCCGGAATACGCCCTGCGCTATCTTCTCACGGAAAACGGCATCGATCCCGATCACGATGTGACGATCGACTGGAAGAGCGAGCACAGCGAGTGTGTCGCGGCGCTGGCTTCCGGTCAGGCGAGCGTTGCGCTCCTGCCCCAGCCGTTTGTCACCGTGGCGCAGAGCAAGATCGAGGGACTGCGCATGGCGCTCGATCTGAATGCTGAATGGGACGCACTCGATAACGGCTCGGCGCTCATCACGGGCGTCATTGTTGCCCGCCGCGAGGTCGTGGAGGCAAATCCTGCGGCCGTGAACGAATTTCTGAAGGAATACGCCGCAAGCGTTGACTACGTCAATGCCAACACCGCGGACGCCGCCGCGCTGATTGGAGAGTACGGCATCGTGGACGCCGCCGTCGCGGAAAAGGCACTGCCCTACTGCAACATCGTCTGCCTGACGGGGGCAGACCTTCTTGAGGCGCTGCCCGGTTATTTAGAGGTGCTCTACAATGCGTCTCCCGCCGCTGTCGGCGGCGAGATGCCGGATAACAGCTTCTATTTCGCATAAATTCTTTGCGGCGGCGGGCGCTGTCCCGCCGCCGTATTTCAAGGAAAGGAGAGATGACGCATGCGCGGAAAAAAGCAGAACGTGCGTCTCTGGGCGGTCATTTTCTGGCTTGTCGTCTGGCAGGCTGCCGCGATGGCGTTGCACGCGGCGTACCCGCACGGCGCGCTGCTGCTTCCCTCTCCCGTATCCTCGCTCGCGCGGCTCATTTCGCTGGCGGGCACGGCGGTGTTCTGGTGCGCCATCGGCATGTCGAGCATGCACATCTTGGGCGGCTTTTTGCTTTCCTGCGCGCTGGCAGTTGTACTGGCGGCGCTTTCTGCGCGGTTTTCGCGCGTCGAAGAGCTGCTTGCACCGCTCGTGGCGGCAGTCAAGACCGTGCCGGTGGCGTCGTTCATCATTCTGGCGCTTATCTGGCTCTCCAGCCGAACGCTGCCGCTGTTCATCGCGGCGCTGATGGTCTTCCCGCCCGTGTACTTAAATGTGCTTGAGGGCATCCGGCGCACGGATGCCGATCTTCTGGAGATGGCGCGCGTGTTCCGCGTGCCGTTTTCGCGCACGCTGCGGGGCGTGTATCTGCCGCAGGTGCTTCCCTACTTCCGCTCCGCCGTCAGCGCGGCGCTGGGCCTTTGCTGGAAGGCCGGCACCGCGGCGGAGGTCATCGCCCTCTCCGGCGGCTCGATCGGCGAAAAGCTCTACAATGCGAAGATCTATTTTCAGACTGCCGACCTGTTTGCCTGGACGGCGGCGATCGTTCTGATCTCGGCGGCGTTTGAAAAGCTGTTTCTTCTCCTCGTGGACAAGATCGCAGAAAGGATGGGCGCATGATGGAACTTCAGGTCGAACACCTCTGCAAGCGCTACGGCGAGAATGCCGTGCTTGACGACATTTCCTTTACCGCGCGCGTCGGCGTGACGCGCCTGCTCGGTCCCTCCGGCATCGGCAAGACGACGCTGCTGCGCGTGCTGCTCGGGCTGGAAACGCCGGACAGCGGCACGGTCAACGGCGATAAATTTCGCTGGACGGCGGTCTTTCAGGAAAACCGCCTGCTCGAAGGGCTGGACGCAGAGGGAAATCTTCGCTTCGTCCTCGGCGCGAATTACAACGCCGCGGCGGCGCAGGCGCTGCTGGAAGAATTAGGACTCTGCGACGTGGGGAAAAAGAAGGTACGCGATTATAGA
>ERZ809407.1832-NODE-1832-length-16638-cov-25.400289_pt1 | contig 16638 bp, 17 predicted proteins | sample MGYA00520792_ERZ809407 | MGnify/ENA primary metagenome ERZ809407 (study PRJEB31576, sample SAMEA3212665) | Homo sapiens | biome: human-gut; feature: human gut; material: fecal | place: Sweden | collected 2012 ...
ATAATAAAAAAGCATTCATTTTATGGCTTAACGTACCTAAAGTGACCGCTTACTGTGGTTGCTCATGTAAAGGATAACAGCAGGCCAAAATGAGGTTAAGATTCTATATATGGATATAAAACAGAGAAATATTTACGGCCTTGACTTCTTAAAGTTCGTGGCCGCTGTCCTGATTACCAACTCGCATTTCATCCCTGTCTACAAGGATGTGAATGTGGGATTGGCGACTTTTGGGGTGCATGGCAATGCCCTATTTTTCTTTGTGGCTGGCTTTCTGATAATCAAGGGACTGATCAAGAGGAAGGAGAGGTTTGACAATTGGATGAATTATATGATGGTGTTGCAATGAGAATATGAGTTTCTTAATCAATAATAATATATAATATGTCTTACGATAAAATAATTATTGGCGCAGGACTATATGGCCTCTATTCCGCTGAAAGATGTGGAAGAAAAGGTGAAAAAGTTCTTGTGCTTGAACATGATGATGCCGCATTCAAGAGAGCGACATTCATCAATCAGGCAAGGGTGCACATGGGTTATCATTATCCACGTTCATTTAGCACCGCTATTAAGTCGGCAGGATACTTCCATAGATTCAATGAGGATTATGGCTTTTGTATTCTCGACAAGTTTGATCAGGTATATGCCACATCGTCCAATTTCTCTTGGAGTAATGCAGAGCAGTTTAAGAAGTTTTGTCAAAATGCAGCCATTAGATGTGACGAAGTCCCTGCTGAGAAATATTTCAAAGCAGGAATGTGTGACGGTGCTTTCCTTACAGAGGAATATACTTATGATGCTCAGATATTAAAGCATTATTTCCTTGAGAAAATATCGGAGTATCCTTCTGTGGAAATAAGGTATAATAGTAGAATTTCGTCCATTTTCAATGATGGTAATTGCTATGTCGTAGAATTGGTTGGGGTGGGCAATAAATTAAAAGCTCCATTTGTGCTAAATTCAACTTATGCTTCGGTAAACCAGATAAACAGACTGCTGGGATTTGACGATTTCAAGATAAAATACGAATTATGCGAAATCATTCTCACCAATGTGAATAATAATTTGCATGACACTGGTTTGACTGTTATGGATGGGCCGTTTTTCTCAATTATGCCATTCGGAAAGACTGGTTATCACTCTTTGACCTCGGTGACTTTTACTCCCCACGTGGCATGCAAAGAACCTCTGCCTCGTTTTTCCTGTCAGAAAAATAGCGGTGGGTTCTGTTCTCCTAATCAGTTGGGAAATTGTAATGATTGTCCTGCAAAGCCAGAGTCAGCTTGGCCATATATGAGTAACTTGGCAAGAAAATATATGCGCGATGATTTAATATTTGAATATGATCATTCGCTCTTTTCTATGAAACCGATATTGCTTGCCAGTGAAATAGATGACAGTAGACCCACAGTAATAAAGGTTCATAGTAAAAGTCCGGCATTCGTCAGTGTGCTATCTGGGAAAATAAATACAGTTTACGATTTAGATGAAATATTAGACAATGGAGTTAAATAAAGAAAAGAATTTTGCTTCGGCAGTTGTTTATTTATACAATGACGAAGACAGAGTATATGATTTTATATCAGGCCTTGATAAAACGTTAAGTGATAATTTCGTGAAATATGAGATTATTGTAGTCAATGACCATTCAAGTGATAAAAGTGCAACTATAGTAAAGGAGTATGCTTCAAAAAAGGATAATTCTTGCATTACTCTTTTAAACATGAGCTTTCATCAGGGAGTGGAAACATCGATGAATGCTGGTGATGATTTGGCAATAGGTGACTTTGTTTTTGAGTTTGATTCAGTGTATGTTGACTATGAATGGTCAACTATGATGGATATATATTTCCACTCTCTCAAAGGTTATGACATTGTTTCTGCCAAGACTTCGCAAAAAAAGAGATTGAGTAGTAGTATGTTCTATTGGCTTATGAACAGATACGCACATCTTCAATACGAACTTGAACCGGAGACATTCAGAGTGTTGAGCAGAAGGGCAATTAATCGTATACATGACATATCTGCTAAAGTAGCATATCGAAAGGCTGCTTATGCTAATTGTGGATTGAAGATTGCTTCGATGACTTATCATTCTACCAAGAAAATGAAATTCAAGATTCAGACGGGCAGAATCAATTTAGCTCTAAATTCTTTGATACTGTTTACGGATGTAGCTTTTAGAACCACGGTTGGGATATCATTGATGATGGTATTGGTGACAATAGCTATGGCAATCTATGCTTTCTGTTATTGGATGTTGGAAAGCCCGGTAGAGGGCTGGACAACGACAATACTATTCTTGAGTTTCTCGTTTTGTTGCCTTTTCACCATCCTTGCAATGATACTTAAGTATCTTTCAACTCTTGTCAGGATGCGTTTTATTAGAAGAGATTATGTATTTGAATCAATAGAAAAATTGCAATAATGAAACTTAGTGTTGTAATCCCGGCATATAACGAGGCTCAGAACTTGCCCAAAACGGTTGAAGCTATATATAGCGAACTGACAAAAGAAGACATTGAGCACGAGATACTTGTCAGCAATGACAATTCTGAAGATAACACCAAGGAGGTTATTGATGCACTTGAAAAGAAATATTCGACTTTGCGCCATGTGTTTAATGAGAAACCTAATGGCTATGGCTACGCTGTTAGAAAAGGATTAGAAAACTTCCATGGTGACTGTGTCGTTGTTACGATGGCCGACTTATCCGATGATCCGAAGGATATTGTGAAATATTATCGTAAAATGGAACAGACAGGATGTGATATGGTATTTGGTTCTCGTTGGATAAAAGGAGCCAAAGTTGTTGACTATCCTAAGCAAAAATTATGGCTGAACAGGGTTGTCAATCATTGTATCAGAATTATGTTCGGATTTAGGTATAATGATGTTACCAATGGCTTCAAGCTCTTTAGTAAAGAGACGATGGAAGGCTTAAAGCCTTTCGTGTCAGGCCAATTTAGTTTCGCATTGGAATTACCATTGAAGGCTATAATTAGAGGATATAGCTATGAAGTAGTACCCAATAATTGGTATAACAGGGAGGTGGGCGAATCAAACTTAAAGATTGGTAAGATGATGAAACGCTACTTGTTCGTACTATTAAATTGCCTGAACGAGAAGCTATTCTCTATGGGAGATTATAAAAAAGGAGTATATAATGCACCAAGAAATAAGAAGAAATGAAAACAGCAATAGTAGGATATACAGGATTTGTCGGAAGCAATATATGTGCAACGACAAAATTTGATGCATATTATAATAGTAAGAATATTGAAGAGGCATTCGGAACTTGTCCTGACTTGCTTGTCTATTCAGGAGTCAGGGCCGAAATGTATCTAGCAAACAAGTATCCTGAAAAGGATCTTGAAGTTATTCAAAATGCAATTGATAACATAAAGAGGATAAATCCAAAGAGAGTTGTTCTTATATCTTCAATAGCAGTATATAATCAGACCTTCGATGTAGATGAGGATACAGTCATAAATAAGGAAGAGTCAACGGCCTATGGTCGCAATCGAAGAATACTAGAAGAATGGGTAGAGCAGAATTTTGAAGATCATCTCATAGTGCGTCTTCCAGGAATATATGGTATTAATCTAAAAAAGAATTTTCTTTATGATATGATTAATGTCATTCCTGCAATGTTGACGGAAGCTAAATATAATGAGCTGTCTGCATCTTCGGAACTTATAAAGTCTCATTATCAATTGCAGGACAATGGATTTGCAAAGTGTATAGCAACTGAGAAGGAACTGCGTAGGGAGTTGAAATCTGAATTTCAGAAAATCGGGTTTACAGCGTTGCTTTTTACAGATAGTAGAGGAGTGTTTCAATATTTCAATCTTGCACAATTATGGGCAATTATTGAGAAGGCGATTGCATCTAATGTACGTGTGCTAAATGTTGCCGTTGAACCTGTAACGATTGCAGAGATTTATCGTTATGTATATGATGGCAAGGTATTCAAGAATGAATTGAATAAGACTGTTCCTCATTTTGATTTCAAGACTAAATACACGAATATATTTGGAGGAAACAATGGATATATCATAGACAAAAAGACTTGTTTGGAGCAAATTAAGGAATTTATTATCTTTGAAAGTAAGTAATTATGAAACTTTGCATATCAAATATTGCTTGGTCAACAGAACATGATGATACAATGTATCAGTTTCTGAAAAACAATGGTTTTGATGGACTGGAGATCGCACCAACCCGTATTTTCTCTGAAAAGCCATACGACCATCTGTCGGAAGCAAGGGACTGGGCTCAACTACTAAAAGATCAATATGGTCTTGACGTACCATCAATGCAATCAATATGGTATGGTCATACAGAGAAAATATTTGGATCAAAAGAAGAAAGAAAGATATTATTGGACTATACGAAGAAGGCAATAAATTTTGCTGAAATTATTGGTTGCAACAATCTGGTCTTTGGAAATCCCAAAAACCGCAATGCTGAAGATATACCTTCGATATTGCCAATAGCAATTGATTTCTTCAAAGAGATAGGAGATTACGCTCTGGAACATAATACAGTAGTGGCGCTTGAGCCAAATCCGATAATCTACAACACGCATTTTATGAATTACACAGAGCAGGCGGTTGAGATGGCATACAAAGCAAACTCTGACGGAATAAAGGTGAATGTAGATCTTGGCACTATCATCTATAATGAAGAAGATATTAACTATCTCAAGCAAATACCGGAGTATATAAGTCATGTCCATATTAGTGAGCCGTATCTTCGCCCCATTAATGAGAAACATAAAGAAATGCATCGATATTTGGTGGAGTTCGGGAAGAGTCATCCTGATATTTATATTTCTATAGAAATGGGTAAATCAAACATTGATGTTGTCAAGAATATAATTGATTATATTAGTGAGTTAAGGTATGAAGAACAATAATATCAAGAATTATGCAAAACTTGCTGAGTTTGTGCGTTTTGGCATTACGGGAATATTGTCTACAGCAATAACTTACGGATTATATTACTTGCTGATTTTGTGGCTTAATCCTTCAGTTTCTTTCTCATTGGGTTATTTTATGGCTTTTGTGGTTAATTATATCATGACCGTCAATTTTACGTTCAAAGTAAAAGCATCGAAGAAAAATGCTATTGGTTTTGTAATAAGCAACATTATTAACTATGGTTTTTCAATTGCCATATTAAATGGATTTCTGTGGCTGGGTATGACAGAACGGATGGCTCCAATTCCGACAATACTTCTTGCAGCTGTTTGTAATTTCTTTATAGTAAGATTTGTAATGAAAAGATATTAATTATGGAATTTGTTAGTAAATCATCAACTGAACATAGTTCGTTTTTTAACAATGATAATGTAAACGTCATCTTAGCACTGTTATTGACATTCGTCCTATTTATTCCTTATGGAGTTGCGCCGTGGGGTAATGGCTCTATCTTTTATGATGCAATAATTTATATGGAATGTGGTGAATGGCAGAACCAAGGTATGGCAATGTATCGTGATATGTTTGATAATAAAGGACCTTTATGGTATTTTTATCAAGGTTTTCATCAAAGTGTATTTGGTGAAATGGGAGCTTGGGTTTGCGATATGGTAATGACAATGATAACCATGTTGTTCGTATATGCTACATCAAGGCTGTTATTGAGTTCCAAACAATCATTGCTCGTAGTGATACTATCGATATTATATTTAAATATATTCTTTATAAATTCCGGTTCATTTCCACAAGTCTTCACAATGCCGTTTGTGGCGATTTCTGTTTATATGTTCGTGAAAAGACTTTTCCGAAACGAGGTTTTTAGTCTGTTGGAAGTTTTCATGCTTGGAGTGATGTTTGCTATCGTGTTTCTGACAATGGCTAATAATGTTGCTCCCTTTATAGCGTTCTTCTTCTATTGCGTGACTATTCTAGCTAAAACTGGACAGTGGAAAAGACTTTCGTTCTCGCTTTTGCTGGCATTACTCGGTATTGCCTGTGTGCTTATTCCTCTTTTGTTGAGCATGTACAAAAAGGGAAACTTACTTGATTTCTATGAAATGTATATTGTGTTCAATTTATTTGGCTATTCTGCAGATACCACTATCCTACAGCGATTACTGTTGATGGCAAAGATTTCTGTAGTGACCTTTCCTATGTATATACTATGGCTTGTGTTTGTAATAAATACAAGTAACAGAAAATACTGTGTTTGGATTAGTGTGTTGTTTGCGGTTACATGCGCATTTGATTTCTTACTTCTTGGTAATGCCCACAGGCATTTTTTGATTACATGTATCCCAGTTTTCAGTCTGATGATAGCTTTGACATATAACCATATTAAAAAGAAGAAATTATTAGCCGTTTCGTTATTTGCTGCAATTGCAGTTATGTCTTTTTATACATTTTACAAACGATGTGTCAGTTCTTTTAGTAATGTGGATAGGTCGCATACTATGGCTGTAGCAAATTATATTAATGCACATACGAATGAAGGGGACTTTTTTTATACCTATATGGTAGACCAGTCAGTATGGAGGTATGTGCATTGTAAACCAGCGTCCAGGTTTTTCTATCAAGATGGAGTGATGAATTATGTGAAGAGTTTTGTAGATGAAACAGAAAAAGACATTTTGGAGAAAAAACCTACTTACATTTATTGTTCAAGTAAGGATAATGATCGTTTTATAAAAATGGGGTATACAAAGTGCTCTGATTGTGAATTTGCAAATATTTTGATTCTTAAAGATGCATTTGACAATGAAAATCTTGATTAATGCTTATGCTTGTTCCCCGAATATGGGTAGCGAGCCGGGAATGGCCTGGAACTGGTGCGTGAATTTAGCGAAGCACTGCGAGCTGTATATCATCACAGAGGGTGAGTTCCGTGATAAAATTGAAGCGGTGGTACCGACTTTGCCTCAGGGGAAGAATATGCATTTCTTCTATAATCTTGTGACGGAAGAGGTTCGTAAGATGTGCTGGAATCAGGGGGACTGGCGGTTTTACAAGTATTATCGTGAGTGGCAATGGAAGACGTATCTGATGGCGAAGGAAATTTGCTCGAAAGAGAAGATTGACATCCTGCATCAGCTGAACATGATCGGATTCCGTGAACCTGGGTATCTTTGGAAACTTTCGCAGGAAACTGATATTCCATTTGTATGGGGACCTGTAGATGCAAAAGATAAGTTTCCGGTTGCTTACTTGGGTGGTGCGAGTATGAAGACTAAGCTGTTCATGCGGTTAAAAAACTTCCTGACTGTGTGGCAGTTGAAACACTCTATACGTGTTCGTCAAGCGGCCAGCCAGGCATCTGTTATCTTTTCTGCATCTTCAAACTCTAAAGAGTCTTTTTATACATATATGGCTATCGATTCTCCTTTGTTGAATGAGACAGGTTGTTATGTACAGGAACATCCTTTGATTGATAAGTCACAGAAAGAAACATTTGATGTACTTTGGGTAGGCAAACTGGACTTCAGAAAACAGTTAGGTATAGCATTGCAAAGCATTGCTATTATGGGTAATGAAAATATTCGACTTCATATTGTTGGAGGTGGTGATTCTGAACCATATAAACAGTTGGCAAATACCCTAGGTATTAAAGACAAATGTATTTGGCATGGAGCTGTAAGTCATGATGAAGTGCAAAGTATCATGCAGAATTCCGATGTATTCTTCTTTACAAGTGTTGCCGAAGGAACTCCGCATGTTGTTTTAGAGGCGATAGGTAATAATCTTCCTATTGTTTGCTTTGATACTTGTGGACAAGGTGATGCTGTAAATGAAAAAGTAGGCAAGAAGATTCTTTTGTCCAATCCTTCTAAGTCCTCTCAATCTTTCGCAAATATCTTGAATGAATTTGAAGGAAACAGAGATTTGTTGAAACAGATGTCTGAGAATTGCAAGCAGAGACAGATAGAATTGTCTTGGGATGAAAAGGCTAAGACAATGGTTGGGTGGTATGAGAAGATTGTAAAAGCATGATCATCAAACATTTGCAATAGTGGTTGGATGGTTACATTCAAAGCTTTGAGACTATGGAATTTAACTATATGGACATCTTATGGAATCAAAATATAAAAGAACTCCAAAGGATTTTTCTCTTTCTGTGATTCATGTTCTCCCCAATTGTTCTCCTAATTTGAAAAAGGGGCTGCGAGATGAGTTCTATAAACTCAATGGGCGCTGCGAGATTAATCGCAACAAGGTTGCTCTCAGAGACTGGAACCCATTGGAAGGATTCTATGGCAGCCGCATCAATGTGGAGGCTATCGTGGGGGTGAATGGTAGCGGTAAGTCTTCCTTGTTCGAAATCATCTATAGAGTAATCAACAACCTGAGTTGTTTGCTGAATAGAGGAAAACGTCGTAAAACGGCAGATGACCTCTATTATGTCAAGGACTTGTATGCCGAACTCTATTATGTAGTTAACGGACAGCTTGCCAGAATCTCTTGCCTGGGAGATAAGGTTGAATTCCAAATGGGCAAAGAGGCTTCTGTTACCTTGACTGCTGTCAAGGACGGGATGGTAAGCTCCGAGAAGGTATTCATGGCTGATTTCGTGAAATGGGCTAAGGAAAACTTCTTCTATACGATAGTTACCAATTATAGTTTGCAGGCTTTTAACGCCAATGATTATAAAAGGGAACGTTGCTTGATTCTGAAAGATGGCCTGGATGATACCATGGCTGAAACTCAGGCAGAAGGTCATGTCTGGATGGATAGCTTGTTTCATAAGAATGATGGATATATGACTCCTATCGTATTGAATCCTTATCGTGACGAAGGTGTCTTTGACCTGAACAAGGAGCATCATCTTACTCTTTACAGACTATCTGCCATCTTAATTTATGCCCAGAAACACTATAGGCGTTTTATGGAGGATTATGATTTGGATAATATTCTCTATAAATTTGATTCAACTTCTCTTGAAAAAAAGTATGTGGAGAAATATCAGATGGAGTTTAAAGTGTATGATGGCTATAAGTTCTCGCCACTTGAACATAACGACATCGGTACAGAGATATTAAAATGTTATGGAGTTATGGATGGCTTGATTTTCGATGATACCCTGCAAAGAACAGCCGCCATGTATCTTATCTATAAGACCTTTGCGATAGCCAATAGCTATCCTGCCTATGAGGAGTTTTCTAGCTTGGGAGAGCTAGATAAGTTTACCCAAGGAGTAGAACCTGATACGATGGATTTGATCTACAGGTTGGTGAAGACCATTATGAGGGACAAGTCGCATATCTCTCTTAAGATAAGACAGACCCTACATTTCTTGAATGCATTGAAAAAAGGGACTATCGATTCTCAGAAATTCTTGACCCGTAAAATTTCTCATCGAGAATATTTTCTGTGTGTTGATGAGGGTAAAGATTTGAGGAGTATGAGAGATATCCAGGAATATTTGCCTCCTTCGTTCTTCCAAATAGAAATCTTAATGAATAGGTTTGAAAATGGAGAACGAGTGAATGATACTCCTATTCCAATTGAGCAGATGAGTGCTGGTGAGAGGCAATACCTCTATACTTTCAGCACATATATCTATCATGTATTGAACCTATTGAGCATACAGGAATCGCATCGGGTAAGATATAGAAACATCAACCTGATACTTGATGAGGTAGAGATTTGTTTTCACCCTGAGTTCCAAAGGCGATTTGTCTATGAACTTCTGGGTTATATCAAGCGATTGTTCATGAACAGAAATGCATCTTTCAATATCCTGATAGCTACGCACTCGCCATTCATACTGTCTGATATTCCTCAGAGCAATATCCTTTATCTGGAGGATGGAAAGATGGTAGTACCTGAAGGCATCAAGAATCCTTTTGCTGCTAATATCTGCGACATTCTCTATCAGAGTTTCTTTCTCAAACAGGGTTTTGTGGGAGAATATGCCAGAAAGAAAATTAAGCGTATGATAGAGCGTTTGCTTCCTGGCGGTTATTTCCTGGATGATAGTGAAGCGGAATATCATTTGCTGATGGAATTGATAGGCGATCCATTCTTGAAGATGCAGTTGCAACAACTATACGAGGATAGGAGGAAGAGAAATGGTAAAGATTGAAATAGATGATGCGGTAAGGAGCTATGCTCTTGTTTATAGCCAACGAGTAATGGCTACATGTGCTGATGTGGAGAAAAAACTGGCGGAACTTGGGACATTCGTTGCTGATAAAAATCATTGGAATGATAAAAGTGCAATAACGGATTACATCAATTTGTTGCTAGCTGACTATCCTAAGATTTTGACATTGGAGCCTATAGAGTGGAAACAATATATAGATAAGTATAACGAGGTGCTGAAACGTGAGCCAAATATGTTGACGACTGAGGTGGCATATAGGAAGACGAAGAAGAAAGTTTTTAAAGGAAAACTTTATGAGCGAATCATCATCTGTCTTCAATATGCCGAAGCCAGGGTAATACTGGGAGAGATTCATCAACAGATGGGATTGAAAACATGTGTATATTGTAATGCAATTCCTACGATGTCGAATAAAGGAGAGGTATTTTATCAAATGGATCATTACCTGCCTCAAAGCTTATACCCATTTCTAGGTACATGCTTTTATAACTTGCAGCCATCGTGTGGCGTATGTAATGACCATAAAAAGACACAAGACTGTGATTTCGGTCTTTATGTGAATAGTGAACAACATAAGGAGTTGAGTCCTTTTCGTTTCGTGCCAAAAGTTAAGAATTTGGATGGTCCTTATCCTGAATGTGAGGATATTCAGTTCAGAGGGAAAGAGGCAAATGTAACCAAGGAGAGTAAGGCACATGAAGAAATGTTCCACATCAATAACTTGTATGCTGGGTATAAAGATGAAGTATCCGCTCTTTATACTGATGCCTATAAAATGAATCCGTCAATGATTGAAGTGAATGCTGCATGCTTGGGAATTCCTGCAACCAAAGAGGATGTGTTGGCTTATATGTCTGGTCATTTATCCTTGGAAGAGAAGGATATTCACAAAAAAACTTTAACCAAGTTGAAACAAGACACCATCAAGCAATTGAAAGAGAGTGGTGTTTTGTAACAATTAACGATTTTAATCTAATATAAGTTTTAATATGGAAAGGTATAATACGAACGATAAAGAGGGACTTGTGAAGGCGATAGAGTCTCTTAAAAAATATAGACGGGCAGATTTGATTGACGATAAAGGTAAAAATCTGTTGGAGAATCTTTATACAGACTTGTTGCCTGATGATCATATCTTGAAGAAAAGTCTTCAAGATAACACTACTTTTCTAATAGGTCGAAAAGGAACAGGAAAATCTACTATATTCCTTCGGATAGAACAGGAATTTAGAAAGAAGAAAGGTTATATGCCATGTTATTTAGATGTAAAGACACTTTTTGAATCCTCCAGATCTGAAAGTGTTCCTGAATATATTGACAGCATAATGGATAAAGAATTCCTTGAAAAGTATTCCGTAAAAAGAAACTTCCTACGAAAGACTTTGACTACTATTATTCATGAGGTAGATAAAAAAGTAGATACTATACTGAAGAAACTATTGTCAGGAAAGAAGTCTTCTAATGTGAAAGAGGAACTTAAGAAGATATTGGATGCTTTGGAAAGCAATGAAGCTTTAAAGTCTATTGAAATTCCTTGTTTGCAGCAAGTCAATGTTCAAACAAAATCTGATAAAATGGTCTCAGATTCTTATACGTTGTCGGATGGTATAGAATCTTCTGTCTCTTTGGATAAAATACCTACCATCAAACTCCAAGGTAATTCTGGTGAGACTTCTAATGAAAGTCACTCTATGGGGACTATTATAGAGAAAACTTATTCGGAAATTCTTTTGAAAGTCTTGCAAATATCAGATTTCTTGCTTAATATTAAACAGGAATTAGGTAAAATCGGAATCAAGCATTTGGTGATTTTATTAGATGATTTCTCTGAAATTCCTGATGACGATATGAAAACTTTCGTTGATGTGATTTTAGCCCCACTAAACAATTGGTCTGATGAATTTATCAAGTTCAAAGTAGCAGCATATCCTGGCAGAGTATATTATGGTTCAATTGATGTAGGCAAGATTGATGTTATAAATCTAGATTTCTATAATCTTTATTCAGAGTTTGATAGAGATAAAATGGAAGAAGGTGCTGTAAACTTTACACAACGACTTTTGGAAAAGAGAGTCAAGTATTTCTGTAAAGGTGATATTTCTACTTTCTTTGATGTCAAACCGCAGTATCAAATGTCTGATTATTATCAACTTTTGTTTTCTGTTTCAATGAATGTGCCAAGAGTCATGGGTTATATATTGTCTTTTTGCTATGATAGCAAGATACTTTATGGCAAACCGATTTCTAAAATTGATATAGAAAAGGCTGCAGAAAAGTATTATGAGACGAAAGTTTACCCTTTCTTTACAGAAATGACATATTCTATGATGTCTATCAACTCCAAAATAAACTATTTACAGTTAAAAGAACTATTGGATAATATGATAGTAAAAATGCAGGATATTAAAAAGAAAATAACCTCTGGTATATATACTAGTGGAGCTTATCTTCAAACAATACCTTATTCAAGTCATTTTTATGTAAAGGAGATTTATAATAAGTACCTCGAAACTTTAGAGTTAAATTTCTTTATATCAAAGTATACAGAGCAGTCTGATAGGGATGGAGAGAAAGTAAGTATATATTGTTTGAACTATGGCCTATGTCAAAAGAAAAATTTGCCTTGGGGAAAACCGCAAGGAGGAAAGTATCGAAAATACTTTATTCAGAGACCGTTTAATATGTCTGTAGTGCTGAATGAGTTCTTAATGCAAGGACAGGCAATTTATTGTACTAAATGCGGTGCAACTTTTACACAAGACCAATTACCTCTTCTTGAGTTTTCGCATTTTAAATGCAATCGTTGTCAAGGGCAAGTCGTGAAAACTTCTATGTTGACAGAATCAATCAAGAATGAGTTGAAGAAATTTCAAAATGAAGAACTGCTGCCGCAGACAGAAACAAGAGTGTTATTGTTTTTGTGTAATCAAAATATAGCTTTGTATGCAAAAGATATAGCAGAAGAGTTGGACATGTCAAGCCAATCAGTTGCGCAAATTTGTAAGAGGCTTGATACGGATTATGGTTACATTTATAGAACTAGACAAGGGACAGATAAATATATGTATTCGGCAACAGAAAAGGCACGGGGCTTTTATGTATGAGTATCATCTGTAAATTGGTGAAGAGAATGATTTAATCTATGGCAACTCACTTCTGTTGCATGATGCACAACTGAATCTTATCCCAGACTTCGCTATCTAGCATGAAGTAGGGAATAGCTTTCTTGCTATCCTCTGCAAAATAGAAAAACAGATGTTTGATGCCTGGGGCATCAGCATATTCGTAGGCTTCGATTTTCACAATGTTGATGCCTTGCGACTGAAGAGTCGCAAGGAGTTGCTGACGTTGCTTTTTCGTAAGCTGCTTATACTTCGTATATATAGTATTAATATCGTATGTCATAACCATTGTTTCTTGTTCATGAAATGATGGGATTCTGATGGAACCCGCTGTTTATGGCTGCGAAGATAACAAAATAATTTCAAATATAGTTATGTTTCGACTAAAAACATTAACAATTTTGGGTAGTAAGGCGGAATTAGCCTCATTACCAGAGGGCAAATTGCTCATAAACACAGTAAATGCTCACTCTTTTAACACCGCAAAGAAGGATCAGCTCTTTGCAGATGCTCTGACAAATGGAGATGTGTTGATTCCGGATGGAGTGAGTATTGTGAAAGCGTGCAAGTGGATTAAGGCTAAGAGTCAGCCGAAGGAAAGAATAGCTGGCTGGGACTTGTTTTTCTTCGAAATGAACAAGCTGGAGAAAAAGGGTGGTACGGTGATGTTTATGGGTAGTTCGCAGAAGGTACTCGACCTGATTGTGAAGCGTGCTGCTGTGGATTATCCTCACCTGAAGGTGGTGACTTATTCGCCTCCTTATAAGCCTGAGTTCTCGGATGAGGACAACAAGGCTATCATTGATGCTATCAATGCTGCCAACCCAGATTTGCTTTGGATCGGTATGACGGCTCCTAAGCAGGAGAAGTGGACTTATTCTCATTGGAATGAGTTGAACATCCATTGTCATGTGGGTACCATCGGTGCCGTCTTTGACTTCTTCGCTGGTACCGTGGAGCGTGCACCTATCTGGTGGCAGGAGCATGGTTTGGAATGGCTTTATCGCTTGATCAAAGAACCTAAGCGTATGTGGAGAAGATATATTATCGGTAATACTTTGTTCCTCTGGAACATGACGAAAGAGTAACTTGTGAAGAAACAACTTCAGATTTTCTTTGATTTCCTAAGATTCTGCATTGGCTCTGCTAAGGATATACCTTCTTCCTTAAAGGAAGCGGATTGGGAGGAGCTGTATGCTATTGCCCAGAAGCAATGTCTGGTGGGTGTTCTCTTTGATGGTATCAGGAAGCTACCTGCTGAATATGTAGGGATGAAGAAGGAGTTACTGCTCCAATGGATGGCGGAAAGTCAGATGCTGGAGAAAACAAATGTTCGGTTGAACGATGCTGTCATTCAGGTTTCTGAGTGGTTCCGTAAAAAGGGATTCAGAACCTGTATTCTGAAAGGGCAGGGGAATGCATTGATGTATCCGAATCCTAATTCCCGTACGCCTGGTGATATTGATATCTGGGTGGAAGGGGGAGATAAACGGGTTATCTCCTTTGTCCGTTCTATCTCGCCTCATGAAAAGGCGTGCTATCACCACATCGAGTTCCCATCGTATAAGGGTGTGGAGGTTGAAGTGCATTATCGCCCTAGCTTCCTGCTGTGCTTCTGGCATAACAGAAAGCTTCAGAAATATTATGAGAGGGTAAAGGAGGAGCAGTTCTCGCATCGGGTGATGTTGGGGGAGCAAGGGGAGATTGCGATTCCGACAGCGGAATTCAATCTCATCTTCCAGTTGACTCATATCTTCTCGCATCTGATGAATGAGGGGATTGGGTTGAGGCAACTCGTGGATTATTACTTTGTTCTTTGCGACTTTTATAAAGTCTATCAAAATTCTTCGAATCCCTCCGTCTCCCTTTCCAAAGGGAGCTCCACTTTCTCCCCAAGCCCCTCTTCAATGGTCTTTACACCCCCTTCGGTTCCCCCGTTTCCGGGGGACAGAAACCTCAGGCGAGAAGAAGGAAACCGCCCTACTCGGTGCTCGGAACCGCTACGCTCTAAGGTTGGCGGACCATCAAAGGTCTCGCCAAATTGTGCGGGATGGGACCGCCTTTCTATAGAGGGAGATAATTCAGCTGGTTCTACTACTGCTGTTACTTCTTCTGCCTCTACTGCTTTAGATGTGGTGCAGAAGGAGTTAAAGGAGATGGGATTATGGAAGTTTGCCGGGGGTATCATGTATATCATGCAGGAGGTGTTCGGCATGCCTGCCTCTCGTCTTATCGTTCCTCCGAATGAGAAGTATGGTAAGTTTGTGCTGAATGAAGTGCTGGAAGCCGGGAACTTCGGAAGGCATGATGCCCGGAATCGGTTTGGGAGATCAAAGCTCGGGCATAATCTCCAAAGGGTGTATCGGGATATAAGACTCGTGAGGTATTTTCCTGGTGAGGCTCTATGCGAGCCTTTGTTTAGGATATGGCACTTCTTCTGGAGGCTAAAACACAGGAGGCAGTCACTCGGAGTCTTTTCTTGAAACCCTATACGGGCTGGGGTTAAGGTCTCATAGATAACGCAGATTTCTTCTTTACTTTTTCATGTCCCACAGATTGCACGGATTTATACAGATTTTGTCCTATTCGGGATTGAGAGCGCCTGGTATCTCTTTTCGAAAACCTACCTTCAATAGTCTTTAAGACCCCTTCGGTTCCCCTTCTAGGGGACAGAAACCTCAGGGAAGAAGAGGGAAACCGCCCTACTCGGTGCTCGTAACCGCTTCGCTCTAAGGTTGGCGGACCAAAGCGGTCTTCGCCATGGTTGTACGGGATAGGACCGCCTGGGGAAGAGAGTTTACAATTTATAATTTACAATTAATAGTTAGCTATTTATATTTGGGGGGATTTGAAGGTAATTGGCTGATAACTTGCAGATTTTCGGCTTTTTCCTTGGTGGTTTCAATAAAAAAGCGTACTTTTGCGGAAAAGTTTAACGTTTAAATTTATAGGTTATGGCAACATTAACTATACAAGTGGAAGATAATAGTGTTATGGCTGGACTCAAGAAAGTTCTTGAGGCAATGAAAGGCGTTGTGATTGTTCCTAATCATCAGAAAAGCATGTCTGGGATAGAAGAAGCAATGGATGATATTCGTCATGGTAGAGTGACGGAGTATGAAAGTGCTGATGATATGTTTGAAAAGTTGGGAATATGAAATGATATGGAAACAATATAATGATGAGCTGGTTTTAGTGATGACTAATACTGGTTCTCATAGTGATGTTTTCTAAAAACAATTGAAAATGGCATGGAAAGTGCCGCAATTCATTCAAGCGAAGTTCATGAAGTAGATTCGGGAATCCCAATGACCCTTTTCAAAGGTTTTTCTACCTCTCTGTCTCTCCTGCAAGGAGAGCTTCACCTTTCTCACCAAGCCTTCCTCAATAGTCTTTACGACCCCTTCGGTTCCCCTTGTAGGGGACA
>ERZ809407.1850-NODE-1850-length-16476-cov-8.558918_pt1 | contig 16476 bp, 17 predicted proteins | sample MGYA00520792_ERZ809407 | MGnify/ENA primary metagenome ERZ809407 (study PRJEB31576, sample SAMEA3212665) | Homo sapiens | biome: human-gut; feature: human gut; material: fecal | place: Sweden | collected 2012 ...
GACACGCAACAACCGCCATGCCTCAGCACAGCGGTTGTTTCCTGTTATCCGTTAAATTTCATATTAATAATATCCGGGATCCGGCAGACCGCTGAGATAATATCTCGGGTTCAGTCTTTCCGAACCGTACCTTACTTCAAAGTGGCAGTGACAGCCGTATGCAAGTCCGGTTTCGCCTACTGCGGCTATGCACTCGCCCTGATTTACCTCCTGACCTGCACTGACGAATATCTCACTGTTGTGGGCATATACCGTTGTGTATCCGTCGGGATGAAGTATCATCACGGCATTTCCGAGTCCGCCGTTGTCCCAGCCTGCGAATATTACAGTACCGCTTGCTCCGGCATATACATCCGTACCGTAAGGTGCGCCTATATCAACGCCTCTGTGTCCGGCATAACCGCCGTCCCACCAGCCCCACTCCCAGAATGTGCCGCCGTCAACAGGCCATATATACTTCTTGCCCGTATCGGCAGAAGCATCTGAATAATGCGATGACTGCGGAGGCAGAGTACCCTGAAGGATTATCTCCGTTACAGGCTCTTTCACTCTTTCGGTTTTCTTTATGGTACGCTTGACCTCTTCGCCGTTTACATAATACACCTTTGCCGTGATTTTGTTCGTACCGGTCTCGCCCTCCTGGTAAACCGTTTCAACGCCCTCATAGCGTGTATCGTCGTCCTCATATTTCGTTTCATACGGAACTTCAACGTTGTATGTTTCCGTTCTTGAAATACTTACCGACAGGAAAGGCACCTCCTGCGTTTTGAGCAGCTTTTCACCGGCTCTCAGCACATAGTCCTCATCCATAATGCCGGGATTCAACGTCTCAAGTTCTTCTATGCTTATTCCGAGCTTTGAGCATATTCCCGAATGGCTGTCGCCGTCAACCACAGTGTAATAGGACGCTTCTTCCTTTTTGGAATTTATCAGCTTGATGATTTCATCGCTCGACACAATACTGTCCGACAGATAAAGACCGGGAACATACTCTATATCCTTCTCAAAGGCAACGTCCTCGTCCTTTGCATTTGTGCGGTAGCCGTCAAGTATCTTCTCAAGTTCAGCCTCAACCGCTGTATTGTCAACAAGTGCGCCATAGAACTTTCCGCCTATGTACATTCCGTATGCATACTCGATAGGAGTATCACTCAGTTCAAGCAGCTTGTTTGCAAGCTGATATTTCGTCAGATATTCCTGATCACCGAGCATTTCGAGCGAATATCCCGGCTCCATGCTTATCTTCTTCTCGTTGCCGATATATGTGATACGCTCCTGCATTATACGCTCTGCGTCATTGAATACCTGCTCGCTTTCGATATATCCTACAAACTTTCCGTCAACCGTCAGCTTTATCGCATAGTCTGTACCCGTCGCATATCCGACAACGCTCATAAGAAATACTATTGCGATGATCGGTGCGGCATAGTTGAACAGCGTTACCGCAAGACCCTGCTTGCCGAATACTGCGTCCTTCGCTATACTTCCGTACAGCTTTGCCGCCTTCTTTTTGTCGCCCTGCTCCTTTGCGGTCCTTATCTGCCTGTTTGTACGCTGAAGCACACGCTTTGACTTTAACAAAGGCGCAAAGAAGAAGCTGCCTATTTCGCAGAACGTCCTCTTTACTGCGTCCCTGAAAAGCGCCGTATGCTTCCATATAAACACGGCGGCATAAGCCACATATACAGCAGGCTTTGAAAATACATCGGCTATGATATGACAGAAATACTGCCCTGCCATAACCAGAAAATCAAAGATCCTGTCGGCAACAACCGAAATACCGGTTTTGCCTTTATCTTTTTCTTCGTTGCTTTCTTCATTCCGATTCTCCGACGTATCGTCAACCGCAGGCTTTACATCAGCCTCCTGTGCTTCCTTTTCACTGTCGCTGTCAGGAAGTATAGTTTCCTCAATATCGTCACGATAATCGGGTATCATCAGTTTTCCCATTATCAATCCTTTTCCGTATAAACCAAAACAAACGGGCATACGCCCCAAACAATCAATATATTTATATAATAACCCGCCGTTGTGAACGACAGGTGATAAATCAACGCTTTTTCCGTTAAAAGCAGGAACGGGCATAATGCCCGCTCCACACCTTTAAGGTTGCTTTTCCTTCCGTCATGAAAGACAGCAATCTTTTCCGTCACCGCCATTATAACATAAAAGATTACAAAGCCGCAACAATTTGTAACTATTTTGTTACCGTTTTGTAACCATTTCGCCCTTTTATACAAAAATACATCTACTTTTGCTTTTATAACAGTGCATTTTTAACAGACTTGTTTTATTGTGATTTTACATAAACGCTACACATTAATTTGTGCAACCCTTACAAATATTTTTTGGCAATTTCAGTATCTGTTGACACGCTCAACGCATTTGTGCTAAAATATAGATGTGAAATTATGCTTACCGTTAAGTTCAGGCAAAAGGCAGGTGATACCCATGAACACGAACGAAGAAAATAAAACAGAAGACCGTGAAAGCGGGATTCAGACATATGACAGGAAAAAGAAGTCACACGGCAATTTTCTTAAAATCGGCTGTGCGTCATGCGGTTTTGTTGCCGTAGTCGCTCTTTGCGTTCTGTCAAGCCGTTACTCATGGTTCGGAGTCAAAGCCGATGACGAGGGTATCAGCTACAACAACGGTTTAGCGTCATCATATTCCACTACTGCGCCTGTCGGGGAACAAAAGGTTCCCACCAAAGCCAACAAGCATAACGAGGCACAGGAAACCACCGCTGCAACATCGGTAACCACATCGGCAACCACAACAGCAAAAACCACTCAGACCACAGCGGCGACAACAAAGGCTAAATCTCCCGCAACAACCAAGGCAACAGCTCCTGCGACAACCGCCGCACCAAAGCCCGCATGGACAGAAAAGAAGTGCAGCGGCACAATGTACATAAACATTTCAAGCTGTTCCGCAAGAAAAGAGGGCTTACAAGGCTCTGAGGTCATTTCCTATAAATATTACGGAGATGCGGTAAATATCGCCGCACTGACAGACACCGGCTACTATAAACTCGATGACGGCACATATATCCACAGCGACTATCTTTCCAAAAGCAAGCCTGTCGCAACTACCGTTCCCGCAACAGCAAAACCCACCGTGCAGGATAATGCAACTCCCGCACCGGTCATAACCGACAGTCCCGTAAACTGCACCGCAGAAGAGGCGGAGGTTTTCCGTATCGTGAATGAAATCCGTGTTTCCTACGGACTTAAGCCTTATAAGTGGGATACAAACGCATATAAGGCGGCAAAGATCCGCTGTGATGAATCTTTTAATGTATTCTCACATTTAAGACCCGATAAAACTAAGTTCTACACGGTATATGGTGTAAATTCCGAAGAAGCGAGAGACACTGTATTTAAAAACGTTGGCGAAAACCTCGGCTCAGGCCAGCCCACCGCACAGAGAGTAGTCGACAACTGGATGGCTTCCACCATGGGACACCGTGAAAATATACTTAACCCGAATATCGAAAATATGGCCGTAGCATTCGGCACATATAACGATGCTTATAAGTATTACTGGGTACAGGAATTTACAACCTACAGATAAGCATAATAGCACTTTCTAAAAGCACAAACGCACAGGCTGTTCGCCTGTGCGTTATTTTTATGCTATATTTTCGTAAGATCCTCCGCTCTTACCGCCGCAGTGACCTGCCCGCCCTGACCGATGACGATATAATCCTCTCTGTCACCCGAGCCTGCCTGCATAACCTCGTACACATTCGTGTACACAAACAGTGCAAGCGAACCACCGTTATACGTTTTTGCGCCGTAATTTACCTTGACCTTATCGCCTACAGCGAATTTCTGCGTTGTGTCATTGCTTTCCGTGATTTCCGCCTTTTCCGCCTTGTACAGATTCTCTGTATAAAGCCAGCCGGTAGGCACCGAGCCGATGCCTATAAGCGTTTCCTTGCCGCTTGCCGACACCTGCTGAACGGTATAGATTGTATCATACACATAAGAATACGGCTCTACTCCGTTCGTAAACCTTGCGCCACGCTTCACCCTTACGCTGTCGCCTTTTTCGAACAGATTCTCAGGCTTATCGGGCTTTTCCGGCATATCACCGCAGTTTTCCTTATACCATTTTGCCGTTATCGCAGGATAATCTACAAAGCAAATATTCCCGTCAACGTCATTTCCGCCGATGCTGTCAATGCCCCACTGCCACATTTTCTGCCCGTAGTCATATCTGCTCGGGTTGTCCGGGCTTTCGGTCCAGTGTGCAAGCCATATATCACGCTTCCCAACAATACGTTCCTTCTGATAGTAGCTTTCAAGCCACGCAGGATTTGCATACACTCCCGACGGAAGCCCTGCCTTATTCAGCCTGTCGCAGAACTCAAGCGCCATATCGGTTCTTTCCTTGCTTGTGAGGTTGTCTATCTGACGCTGTTCCTCCATGTCGCAGAACACGGGATATGACGGCTTTTCATCGCCTATCGTCTTGACGCACGCATTTATCTGCCTGTCAAGCTCCGCCGTGTCTGTCGCCGTAACATACCAGTAACAGCCGAAGTCTATACCGAGTTTTCTGCACTGCTCGATATTGCGTCTGAAGTAAGTGTCCTCATCCGTTCGTATGCCGGCACGGATAATTACAAACTTCACGCCTGCCGACACAGCCGCCGTAAAATCGAACTGCTCCTGCGCCCTGCTGATGTCAATGCCCTTTGTTCTCACTGTCGTCCTCCCCGCTTTTACTTTTTATCTGCCTTAGTACATTCTTTATTTTCTGCGGCACCGGCAGTCCCAGTGCCGATGCGTTTTCGACAATGCTGATTCCCTCGTTAGCGATATAGAAAAGCATTACCGCCGTCATAGCGACAGGCACACCGCCAAGCACATAGGTGTCTGCGATATGACCTACCGACAGGAACACAAGTATCAGCAGCTTTTTCGCTATCCCCTTGAAGCCTACCGCACTTGACAGCTTCTTCTCCGCTATCGCCACAAGCACACCGCTCACATAGTCCAGGACCATAAAAGCGATAAGCGCACGGAACAAGCCGTTTACCTCGCCGTACATAAATCCCAGCACTGCCCCGACAGCACCTGCTATGCTGTCAATGATAATCTGTATCCTGCTCATATTTCCCCCTCCTTTGCTTTGACTTTTTTACTTTTTGGTCATCCCCTGATTTAACCACCGGAAGCTCTGGGATGAGGAGGCGTAGCTCCGCCGCCTGTTGCGGTTCTTCTTATAAGTTCATCATCGGGCATACCCATTTTCTTAAACGTTGACGGCCTAATCTCCGGATGTATCTCATACAACAGTTCAAGATACGTTGTACCCTTTGTGTCACCGGGTATCTCCATCTGCTCCACCCAGTCAAAGAAGCCCTCCTTATCACCGTAAAGCTGATAAAGTGCCTCGATATACTCTTCATCCGTATAGATTTTATCCCCGTACTTGCTGATAAAATCATAAGCGTCACTCGGCGAAAATTTAGTACTGTCGGTTTCCTCATTCTCCACAGCGTCTTTCAGCGAGTTGTTCAGTTTTATCTGATAATTGCGGTCGCTGTCATACACCTTCTGAGCATAATCCCTGTCATTTTCGCTCACCCTACGGTTATAATCCCTGTCATTTTCGTTTACCCTACGGTTATAATCCCTGTTGTTTTCATATACCCTGCGGTTATAATCCCTGTCGTTCTCGTAATTATCCCGTTCAAACTGCGCCTGCAAATTACGCTGTGCCAGAGCGTCCTTACTTTTATTATATTCAAAATTTCTGTTTGTGTTATAATCGTCAACGCTGTCACGGTATCTTCCGTAGTCCGACTTCTCAAGTCCTATAAGCGTATTGAGTCGCTTATACGCACTTTCCTCATCATCCTTATAACGTTCATACGCCCTCTGTTCAAGTTCGGGGATCTTATCGCTGAGTTTTGACATATAGCTGTTATATGCCTGCTGACCTGCCGTGACCGCATAGCTGTTGCCGTATCCGCCCGTAAGCGATGCCGCATTCCCCATCGTGTCACGCATAGCTGTTCTGCCCGATTTTTCATAGCTGTTCTTATACTGTGAGAACAGCTTGTCCTTATCTGCGTCATATCTGAAATTCTTCTTTGCCATAACCTTTGCAAGATTGTTTTTCAGTGCGTCGCCGTATCTGCTCTTATATACCGGAGCGCTGTCCTTATTCTTGTTTTTCTGTTTTTCGCTCATATAACCTCCTCGTAAATTTCCGTATTATCCGCCTCGTTCATCTTTGCCTCAAACTCATTCATCTCCTCATCAAACCTCGCAATATCCTCCGCCGTTATTCTGTCACGACTGTAATGATTGCCAAGCTGCATAGCCGCCCACGCTCTGTCAAAGCTGCCGCTCTTAACGCCGTTCACAGCGACCTCGACTATCCACTTTCCAAAATCAAGCATTATACCTCACCTCCCGATACCGCCACAGCCTCAAGCGCCGCCACTCTTGCTTCAAGGCTTGCGATACGTTCCGTGTTCTCTTCGACCGCAGGCGACCAGTCCGTAGCCTTAGTGCCTTTTTCAAGCTTGATATTGCAAGCCTCGATCATGCCGTTTTTGTCAAGTGCAAGCGCCACGCATTCGAGCTTCGCTATGTCGCTGTCGTTTATCGTCCACGTCTTTTTATAGTAAATCCACTTGTCTTTTTCTGTCTGACTGCTCACCGTCAGCGACAAGGCATACAGCTTTTTATCATCTGCCGAGCGAAACCGTGCCATTACATACCCGCTTGCGTCAAGCCCGACATCACTTCTGACCTTTATCCACGCCGAAAGCGTGTAGCTTGTGCCGACGTTAAAATCCGTCAGAAAGTGACGCTTGCTTATGCCGAAATATCTTGCATTTCCGGAATACCCTGTTCTTGAAACCGCAAGGCTATTTCCTGATATTCCGCCCCCGACATTTACGACCGTGTTACCGCTCCAGCCGTTTTTGATGTTCCCCGTGCTGTCATACAGCAGATTTCTGCCACCAATCTCGACAGCGTTCACCGCCGCAGTAATATCTGCCGCTGTTGCCGCTCCGACCTCGCTTGCCGTATACGCAGGCTTATTCTCGGTTTTTGTCCATTCGGGCATATCCGTAATATCCGACATATTATGTGTATGATTCTTCTCTGCCGCTCCGACTTCTTCCGCTGTATACACAGGCTTGCTTTCAGCTTTTGCCCAGTCCGCTATATCCGTGTTTTTCAGGTATGCCGACAGATTAACCGAGATAGCCCCATCAGCCGTCACCGATATATTATCGCCTATCTTAACACCGCCGAGCGTGTCAGCGGTTGCAGAGGGAAGCACATAGCCGACACCCCCGTCAGCCGTCAGCTTTCCGGATATATGCAGATTACCGCCACTGTCAAGCACCAGTGCATCCGATCTGCTTGCTCCGTAATATGAATCATGTCCGTTACCTACAACGAACAATCCTTTGCTTGTTTTATTCCACTTTCCTATTGCGAACGTTTCATCTCCTGCCACCGTACCCCAGCCGGAAGCGTGAGAACCGATACCGCTCGCAACCGTATTATGACCCTCGGCATGAGAATAACTGCCTGTTGCACGGCAATTCTCGCCCTCTGCGTGCGAGCTCTGACCGCTCGCCACACAGCCTGTCCCTTCGGCATGACAAGACGGATTTGACGCTACAGTGTTGCTTCCTTCCGCATGGCTGTACGGAGCGTTAGCCGTAGTCTTATACCCTTCGGCATGAGAATAGTACGCTGATGCAACATTGTTTTCGTAGTCGTTGAACACCTCGCAATTTTTATCTGTGTTGGTGAACTGCCCCACTTCATCCGCAATCGTACTGTAAATAAGCTGTTTTTCCTCTTCGCCGTCCGACTTCTGCGCAATATTCTCATCTATGCCGTTAAGACAGAATTTTATTCTTTCGGTAAGTAGTGACAGATAATCCTCAACCGCATTTATCCGCCCTTTGTCCTCCGCAGATTTATCGGGAGCAAAGCTTATATTCAGATTATCCACTTATCTCACTTCCCTTTTCACTGTCAAGATATATGCCGTACAGCGTTGCATAAGCGTCACCGCTTACTTCACCGCATATCTTTATTCTTATCTTTCTGCTTCTAAGCGGTATTACCGGAGCGACAGCTATTTCTTCGCCATTACCCTTTTCACCCCAAAGTTCATATACCTTCCTCCATTCTCCGCCGTCAGCGCTTATATATGCCGACAGTTCAAGCGTTTCGCCGACCTGCTTTTTGTGATACAGCGACATTCTCAGCTTTTTATATATTCTGAATATACTTTCCCTGCCAAGTTCGCCGCTGACCGCAGAAAATTCACTCCTGTCACTGTCCGTATAACCGCTGTCGTTTCCGACAAGCATTACAAGCCTCATCTTTTTATTGCTGTCACGGGTAACGGCATACAGCCTGCCGTTTATCTCGTGCGCCGAGATTACATCCGCAAGCCGCCTTGTGTACCACGCCGAGTAGCGCTTGTCATAATAATACACCGTTTTGTCAGCCGCACACATAACAACATATCTTCCGTTTGCCGTCATCACCGCCGTATCGGTAATATCATCGCCCAGCTTTGCGTCGATCCTCACCGATGCAGAACCGTTAAAGCTGAATATCCCCTCAGGCGCCTTATAATAAAGCAGTCCGTCCGATATGCACAGCGAACCGTCACTGCCCTTCTGAACGCCTCTCAGCTTTACGGTGCTTAGCGTAAAGTTTGACGCTCTTGTGCCATAGACAATATGGACGACATTTTCCTTAAAGAACAGTACGCCTCCCCCGTACACGCAAACTCCGGTGAAATCCCCGTCAGACCCTACCGTTGCCGCCCATGCGTCAGTTGAGATGCCGTCATAGCTTCCCCACTCCGTAGCACTTCCGAGCTTTGAACAGTATATTTCACGATTAACCGACGAACAGCCCCACAGCCTGTTGTTATGCTCTGTTATAAAATCCATCTTCGGTATCGGACAGCTTATGACCGCATTCTTTATATTAGACACCCTGAATTTGTCCATCTTCCGCTTTTCCGTATAGAAATAGCGGGTATCGCTGTACGCACTCGTGTCGAAGTTGATCGACACGCACCCGCTCATGCTGTAGCTTTCCTTTCCCACCGAGCTTATCAATGCAGACAGATACTGTTTCTTTCCGCCGTATTCATAATCTATCCTGACCATATCGCCAACGCTGTAGCTTGACAGCGCTACGCTTTCCTCAGGCACATCAAGATACAACAGCTTGTATATAGAAACCGTAGGCCGTGTCTGGTTCTGGTTATATTCGAACAGTGTACCTGAAAGCGCCGGCTTCGCCGTATACCGCACGCTTACAGGCGTATCAGCGGTATTTACAAGCACCTCGTCCGGCATTATCAGTATGTATGCTCCAAGTGACACAAGCTGTTTTTCCCCTGCACTGAGATTTACCGCCGTTTTCACTCCCGAAATATATATACCGTCCGCCTTTGTGTATACTATCTCTCCGTTTTTTATGATATACCCCGTTATACCGTCAGCCAATGCCTTGTACGAAAACGGCTTTACCGTTTTAAGCGCAGGAAAAGCGGTAAAATCCATACCGTACAGTTCCTGCCAGCATCCAAGCGGCGTACCGTTCGAGCGATCGATACCGCCGAACTTTACGGCACTTTCCGTACCACCCGTTATTTCTCTTACCGCCAAGTTCTTCCTCCTATCCCGTGATTTCGGTTCTCACGCACGAAATATGCCTGCTGTTCCAGAAACGGCAGCAGCTTTCATACAAAGCGTCAAACAGAGCGTTGTCATTGGCATATCTCTCATACTCCGCATGGTAAAAATCTATCAGCGAGCAAAGATAAAGAATGTATATCTCATCGTGCGGAGCCTTTATGAATAGCTCCGTTGTACCGTCGCTCAGTATCTTTTCCGTATCGGTAAACCCGATTCCCTCATGCTCGTGCGTAACATACAGATCCTCATATATCCTGCTTTCAAGCTCATAAAGCCACTTTCTCTTGTCCTCTGCGGCAATCTCGTTCGGTCGCAGTGCGTCAACCGTTTCAATGACTTCCTTTACCGTCATCACTTGCCCTCCTGCACTATCAGCGACTGCTTCCAGCCTTCATCACGGTAGTATTCCGCTCTCTTTCTCTGAAGTTCTGCTCTGTCCAGTTCCTTTTTTATGAACAACGGCACCATCACCGTTTCACCTCTGCGTATAAGATAATTGTTGCAGTTCACCGATACAAACACATCCGAGTTGTACTTGTCGTTGTCCTTGAACAGCCTTACCGCCACAAGTTCAGTTAAATTTTCTTTCATATATTTCTCCTTTACAATATTATTCCCCTTACCCTCCCGCACTGCCGTTGCTGTCACCATGCCTTGCAGTGACCCTGTGCCGCTTATTCCGGTTTTTCTTTACCGGCTTTAATTTGCGCTCGTCTTTTCCGAATAAACAGGAGAACAGCTTTCTATTCTCACCATATACTCGTCCGTAAGTATCTCGGCTGTGCGTACCGCCTTCCAGCCCACGCTTGCTCTCTGATTCAGAGGATCGTCACCGTAGCCGAGCTGCTTTACTATGTGCTGAAGACCGCCGCCTGCAACGTCCGTCACCGCATAAGCGTGCGCTCCTATAACCAGAGTAGAGAACACCGCAAGCGCCTTCTTTTCGTAATATGTCGAGGCTGTGACCTGACCACCTGCCGAAACGCTTGCCTTCTGATAGCTGTCGCCCGACTTCGTATAATAGTCCTTTCCCTCAAGGAAATTTGCGTCGGAGGTCAGCTGATAGAACTGCGGACAGCTTTCATCGGCAAATATCTTCGCCTCCGTGCTTTTTACAAATCTCACATTGCCGAGCGAGCCTATCTCCCCCTTGAATATGCTTTCAGGGTCGGCATACTTATGCACATCGACCCACTCCGCACTTCTCATAAGATCATATGCGGCATAAGGGTGTATTATTGCAACATAGCTCTCCCCGTCTATTCCGTCTGCATTCATGCTCTCAAGCTGTGCGGCGGCACGGAATACCGTATCCACCGATAAAACGCAGTCCTTGCCGAGTTCATCTCTTGACAGCACCTCGCCCCCGTCCTTGCCGCAGGCATATATAACATTCGTTCCTGCGTTAACTATCTCTCTTGTTATCGTGTCAAGCGTTCTTCCCGACTGACTGCCGAGCAGCTTTGTTGACTGCACTACATTGTTGTCTATTGCGGTAAGCTCCAGCATATCCGACAGCTTGATATAGTCGCCGTACTGATTCACCGTTGCCGTCTTAGCTGTTACCGACAGCATATTTCCCGCAGGTGTAACGCCCTCAACAAGCGGCGTTGTCGCCTTTGCAAGCGAGCTGTACTTTCTCAGTTCTATCGTCTTGCCGTTATTCTTGGGTATCGGATATTTGTCTGCAAAGCGGTCATGCACCAGCTTAGGCTCTGCCATATCTATCAGCGTGTTCTCATAGAACGTTTTCATCTCGGCGGACAGACTTGCCTGTCCTGTTGTCTGTACATCGAACAGATTTAATTTAACTTCTCTCATCTTCATATAGATTTCCTTTCCCGACGGCTGATACCGTCATCTTTCTTTTTTCTTATCGTTTTTTCTTGTCGTTTTTTCTGCCGCAAAACTTTTCCCGTGCGGCTGCGGCTTTTTTAATTTCCCGCCTGCCCTCCCGTTGCAATATTCATATCTCACCACCTTCCTTCTCATTCATAAACTGTCAAAGCACCACTCTTTCCCCTCTCTCCGTCCGTCTGATAAGTTCCTTCCGCTCATTTTTAGACAGGCTTTTCTCGCTTTTCGTAACCTCTCCCGCAGGTGACAGCGCACCCTCCTTCATTCTGCCGCTTTTACAGAACGCACCGCTTCTCATAAGTTCAGATGCCGCATATTCCATTGCGGCGGTAAAAAGCTCGTCCTTATGCACGATAAGATAAGCCTCCTCAAGCCCCACGCCCTTATAGCACAGCGAAAAGAATCTTCTGTCACTCATTTCTTTTGCAAGGTCAAACTGAGGATATGTCTGCTTTACCTCCTCGCTTTCCTTTTGCCACCGCTCCAGCCTGTACTCCATATCGTTTCTTCTGCACCGCTCGAAATTCCTCTCGGATACCGCATTTTCTATTCCGTCATAGTCGCATTTATCCGCTCCGCAAAACTGCGCCACAAGGCTCAATATCCGTTCTGCCCTTGCCGCCCTCTCACGCTTTGACTTAAGCACCGCCTGCCTGAAAAGCTCCGCCTTATCCTCTTTTTGTTCTTTTTCGGCTTCACCCGGTTTATTGTTTTCGCTCAGGCTTTCATCACTCTTTTGTTCCTTGACTTCTTCGCTTGTTTCAGCGTTTTCTATACCGTTATCTGTCGTCTGCACATTCTCTGTCGCTTCCATATTTACCTCTCACTTCTGTAGCAGGATACATATTCCGGATAGTTTTCCTCCAGCATATCAAACCCCTTGCATATCCCGTCAACCGCCGTGTTCAGCCCGTCATCGTCCGTCACATAGCTTATGACCGCCTGACCGCTTCTCAGCGTAACGTCAATAATATCGGTATCCCCCGTGTCCTCGCTGTCAAAAACATTCTGCGCTATCGTCTGAGCAAGCGTTGTCATTGCCGCACATACAAGCGTAGCCTCTGCCGACCCGCTGTTTTCGTTCGCACAGTGTCCCGTGATATAAATATCCCTGCCAAGACCCGACTTGTCTATTCTTACTCTTGTCATATCTTCACCTCGTTCATTCCTGCGTTATCCCTTATCACACGCTCAATTTCTTCTTTTCCCTCAAAGTCCATCATCGCAAGACAGCCCAGTGCCTGCACCGCCGTTTCCGGATTGAAAAATCCAAGCTGAAAAAGCTGCTTTGCAAGCTCATTCTGCGAAGCTTTGGAAAACGGCGATTTCTTCGATGCCGTACATACTATATCAAAGACAGGCTTCTTCATCCCAAGCTGCACCCCGAAAAGCTCCCTGCTCTGCTCCTTTATGGCAGAGTTGTCAAAAGCGTCATATCCCCCGGTTATCCTGAAGCTTCTCGGCGTATCATAGAACTGTCTTATCAACTCTATTATCAGATAGCACACCTGCTGGAACGCAAAATACGTTCCCTTTATCATATCCCTCGACAGCTTGCTTCCTGCCTCCTGTAAAGCCGCAATGGCGCTTGCCGCCGTAACGCCGTTTGAAACAGACCCCTGAGAAAAATCCCTGTTTCCGCTCGTTTCCTTCAGTTCGTCAATCTTGAAGCTCAGTGCATTCATCACCGAGCTGTCCAGCGGCTCTGCCTTAATTTCCCTTATATCCTCTTCACCGAGATTTCCCGCAACGTGAACGAACCTGTTTTTCAAGTCGGCAAATTCGGCTTCGTTCACCGCACTGTTCTGTCGGATAAAATATCTTTTTCTGCTCATCATCACCGTATGCTCAAGAACGACCTGCGACAGCTTATCTATATACATCTGTGCGTCACGCATAACATCTATGTAGCCGAATCCGCACGGAGTTCCCTCCTGCACAAACAGCGTATCCATAACAAAGGGATAACGGCTGTGTTTATAGAATCCGTCGGCACAGCTTTCATCGTCCTCGCTCGAATATATCACCCTGTCGCCGCAGAATTTACAGTAGCAGAGCTGTTTTCTGCCGTTTATCGTTTTCTTGTAGTACCAGTCGACGACTTCGACCTTCGCACTGTCGTCCGTCTTATCCTCCGTTTTGTACTTTTCCACGTTTCCGGTACCACCCGCAACGCTTTCGATATCTTCCCCCAAAAGTTCAGGATACATCAGATTCAGCCGTTCACGGTCAACAAGCGTCACATAGAAAAGGTTTGCACTCTCCTCAATATCCTTTATGCCCGGCTCCCAGAACAGATTCAGAATATCTGCGTTTCTTATCGCTATATCCCCCATACCGCCGTCAGCGTCAGGGTCCCATACAACAGCCGTACACATACTGCCGTTCTTGAGTTTGTACCACCAGCCGTCGCTGTACAGCTTTTCGTAACCACAGCGTTCAAGTATCGCAGGAAGTATCAGCGATAACTGCTTTGCGACCTCCTCGTCGCTTTTTTCTCTCGGAAGCACCGCAGGCTCAGGTATATTGTCCATAGCGTCTGCGTGCTTATTTGCCAACGAGTTGAACAGCCACGCCGATGCCGGCATAGGCCTTGTATCGTCCTTGTCATAGCCTATTTCGCCCCAGTGCCGTAATTTCCACCACTGCTCGTTTGACACGATTCTCTTGTCGAGTACCGCCTTCCCCTCCTTATACTTTGCAAGCGTCTGTCTTGCCTTACGCACCTGCTCCTTACCGATTTTCTTCATATTTCTCCTTTCATAATCACATCATATAGAACGATTCCGCCCTTTCGGGCTTTCTCTGTTCGAGAGGATCGTCACCTGCAGGGATTTCCCCACGCTTTACCGGTGCGGCGATAGGATGCTCCATGAGGACATACCTGCATTCGTCATATATGTGATCCTCCATCGTTGTGTCAATATCCTCCACGTTCTTTTCGTCATACATAAGCGCAGGAATAGTCCTGATAAACTCTCTGCAGGTGTTGAAGCAATAGAACATCGCCTCCCCGTCACTGTTGAACGCCAGCCTGTTGTGGTACTGCATCTTACCCGATATTCTTGCGTTATCCCCCGGCGACCAGATTATAAAGTTAGGCGACCGTGCCATAAGGTCTGCGACGCTTTCCCCACGGCTTTTATCGAATATTGAAGGGTCTGCGACCCCGTACACATTTCTCCCTCTTATATTCGGATCGTCACGCTCTATTTTTCTGATATTCTCAGCAATTACCGACGGTTCAAGCCTTATACCCTCATTTGCCTTATCCGTACAGCCGTAGTATTCCCTTATCCTGTAGATGCACCCTTTAGTATCCACCGCATACCACCCTACCGAAAACGGCCTTGTATACCCGAAATCAAATCCCCTCACTATCGCCCAGTGGCGAGGTATCTCAAACGGCGCTATGACGTGCGTCCATCTTCTGTCGCAATAATGCTCCGGGTCATCTCTCCATTCGGTGAAAACCTGCCCCGTAAAGCTGTTCCAATCCCCGTATAGAAGCGCCTTTTTCTCGGCGGTCGGAAGCATAGACAGGCTTGCAAGATATTCAGGGTCGTTTCGCAGCAGCTCCTTATTGTCAAATACGCTCGCCGGGATGAACACTCTCGATTTTCTTATGATTATCTCCGCCCCGTCGGGCTTTTTCACTTTATGTTCTTCTATTATCGGTTTCATCGGCTCTCCCGCCGTTATAAACCTTTGCTTTACCCACGAATGACCCGGTCCGCCCGGATTCGCCGTGGCTCTGATGTACACCCTCGTGCCTTTTCCGCCAGGCCTGTTTCTCGAAAACATATAACTGTATTCGTCAAAGGAAAACTGCGTCAATTCATCAAAACCCACAAAGTCATAATGCTTGCCCTGATAGTTAAGCCTGTCTTTCTTATGCTGCATTGCCCCGAAATAGATTTTAGCCCCGGACGGAAAGCTCCAGCAGTGCTTGGTCTTGTTGTACCTCGCCGCAGGATATGCACCTTTATAAAGCGTCTGCGACCTGTCCTCAAGCTCCGTCAGCTGCGGATACGTTTTTCTGAAAATTATCCCCCTGTAGCAAGCCTTATCCGCCTGCCTGAGCGCCTCCGCTAAAAGTGCGTCAGACTTACCTCCGCCGGCGGCACCCCCGTACAAAGCCTCATACTCTCCCCTTTGCATAAACTCCGCCTGCCGTTCCTGCGGCGACCATACCACCCTCCTTCCGCCTTTTACATCGTTATCTTTCATCTCACCAACACCTCCAGTTTTTCTGTAAATCCACCGCCATCCCACCTGCCCAACATTCCAACTTCCCAACATCCCCACACATCTGCCATCCCCACAACCCTCTCAAAACCACATCCATCCCTCGCCCCTCGCCACCGCCCTTGCCTTTTAATGAACGCTCTGCCTGTTTCGCATTCGCACTATCGCACCCACTTTTCGTAGGGCGAATGTCTGTGTGTGCTTTATTTGTTTCGCATCCGCACTATCCCGCCCGCTTTTCGTAGGGCGAGTGTTTGTGTGTGCTTGTATGGTTTCACATCCGCACCATCATTCGCCTCACACCAACATCCTTGCCTCCCTTGTCAAAGGGAGGTGGATTGACGGCAAGGCACAAGCCTTGATATTGTTGCTTTCTGTTTGTGACACGCCCACCTTTTTTTATTTATCAAACTTTTCTGCCGTCAAGACAGAGGGATTGCTTTACACCCACCAGCCTCTCCATCCCCACAACCCTCTCAAAGCCACATCCACCACCTTGCCTCACACCACCCTTCCAAAACCGCACTATCCCCTCGCCTTTTGCAATGCTAACATCTGTATGTGCCGATACGCTTTCGCATCCGCACCATCATTCGCCTCACACCAACATCCTTGCCTCCCTTGTCAAAGGGAGGTGGATTGACGGCAAG
>ERZ809407.1858-NODE-1858-length-16385-cov-9.280527_pt1 | contig 16385 bp, 27 predicted proteins | sample MGYA00520792_ERZ809407 | MGnify/ENA primary metagenome ERZ809407 (study PRJEB31576, sample SAMEA3212665) | Homo sapiens | biome: human-gut; feature: human gut; material: fecal | place: Sweden | collected 2012 ...
CATTAACCTATCCCGAAGGAACCACTTCATTGTATAACGCCATAGGAGTTACAGGAAGTACAGGAGATATGGATGTAACAATAGAGTTTATACCTAGATATCCCAACGCCCTAGTAACTGATGGGGTAGATGATTATGGGCAAATACAGAACTTACAGCATGGCGTTAAGGTGTTGTTTACTACTATTAATCCGTTTGTTGATGGAAAGTTTATCTATGACCAAAGACTGAATACTACTGAACCTTGGCTGTTTGCCGTATTCAATGACAAAGGTAGTATTGCTTATAATAGTAGGAACTCAAACGGCAAGACCTATATTGATGGAACACTGAATGAATCTACAATAGTTTCCGCTTTGTTAAACAAAAAGCAAATAATCACCATAGTAAACAATGATGTGACAGGTGATAAAACTAAAACTCCTATATTCTTTAGCAATACTGACCATAATAGCGGATGGATTAGTTCAGCTTTCTACAACTCCATCGGTTTCGATTCAGTTCCCACCAAACAGAATGACGGATTCACCGAGCAGGATTTGATTGACTACTATATACCGAAGGCTATCGTAACGATAACGGTCGTAGATGTATCGGGTTCTCCTATACAGGGTGCTGTGGTCACTGTTGGTGGAATACAGTACAAAACATTGTCTGACGGTACAGTGAAAGTACGGGGTATGGCAAATAGCACGATGTCGCTGTCTGTAAAGAAAGACGGGTATATGCCGTTTTCTGACAATTCATGGAAGTTTGCCGATTCAAGGATAACGCTAGAGGTTCTTCGGAATACCGTAATCACTGAAAATGGATACAGCATATTGCTTGAAAACGATGGTTTAATACTAACAGAATAAAAAAAATGGAAGATAATCTTAAAATTTCACAGATGCCTCCCGTTGAGACCGCTACGGGAGAAGAGATGATACCATGTGTGACGGGAAGCCCTAAAGAGAACAAATCCGTCACGGTGTCTAAGATAAGACAAGGCATGGTAATGGACGAAAGCTATGTGCATACCGACAACAACTTTACTACCCAGTTAAAAACCAAACTTGACGGGATACAGGAAGGCGCACAGAAGAATACCGTCATAGGCGTGAAAGGTAATGCCGAACAGTCTTACAGGACAGGAAATGTCAATATAACAAAAGACAATATAGGTCTGTCAAATGTGGACAATACGTCCGATGCCGAAAAGCCCGTATCCACCGCACAGAAAACAGCCCTAGACAAGAAGGTAGACAAGGTGGACGGTAAGGAGTTATCCACAAATGATTTCACCAATGACTACAAAACGCTTCTCGAACAGATAAAGATGCAGCAGGGGAACATATATGGAGTGGAGATGAGAAGAGGGCAGACAGACCCTGTATTTCAGACATGGATAGGAAAGGAAGAGTTCAAGACATCTCATCCCATCCTCAACTCTTTCCGTGTGGCAAAGGTAAAGGACGGTAAGGTAGTCGGATTTCTTGACCAGACCAATTTCTTCAAAATGGCTGACGGTAGCCCGTCAAATATTGTTATTGACGGAACTGATGTAACAGATGATGGAAGCGACATCATGCTTGTAAACACCAAGCCTTTCTGGATAATCAACGGAGGAACGGATGATACATACGAAAGAAGGCTCGTCAGTGACGCTCCGTTTACATACGGTGGCGATACGGCCATAGAGATAAAACCGTTCGGAATGAGTATCGGTTACTCCACGATAAAGGATGGGAAGCAGAGATCTATTTTTGACAACACGGTAAAAGGAACAACATCAGTAGGAAATCTAGGCGTGAACATAATGGAAGGAAATGGATGGCCTACGACAAACGTGTCACGTTTTGATTACGAGAAATACGCCAGGGCAAAGAACCCGAACATTACGAAGAACTATCCTTATGCAAATGCTTTCGTTCTTGACCTTGAAGTGTGGTGTACGCTTCTCTTTATCAAATTCAGAACAAAAGACCTACACGCACAGTCTGTTTGCGGAAAAGGAATATCATCCAACGATTCAGCCCCCGATGCGTCAAGCTGGGGGAAAATGACAGGCGTCAGATTCAAGAAGGCGGACGGTCAGACCTATGTGTATTACAAGATGAACGGGCAAGGATTTAAAGCATCAGAAACAGGAACTGCTTACAATTTTTCACAGCTTATAAACAACTACCGTCCTTGCATGAAGATGTTTGAAGCGCAGCTTGCCATGTCATACGCAAAGGAACACAATGTCGCTCCCGACACCGAGTTTGAATATGAAAGCACAAAATACAAATACTACAACTTCCAAGGTCATAACGGATTGGCTGACGGGGAAATGTCAGGTATCGTAGCCAAATTTGTCAATGCAACTGTAACCAGTGGGTGGAGTATTCCAGATAATGCGGCAGTGACAAATCGTGAAATAGAAATATGCTTCACGCAACCTATCATTCGGGGACGTATTGCCGGGTGGGGAGATATATGGATGTGGTACAGTGGGATAGATTGTGTCATGCACGATTCTACATCCATAGATATTTATCAGACCTATGACGTAAACAATCTGACTACAGACAATGTAGCCGCAGATAAGAATCCCGGGGAATCTTATGGATTTGAGAACACATATGAATTTGTCGGTTCTATGGCTAGAGGTGAAGGATACATAACGAAGAACTTTAAGAACTCTCTTATTGGAGAGGTCAAGGGAAGCAATCTTCACACGGGGGAATGCCATTACAACTGGTTTACGGGAAATGCAGGTTCGGGTAAGATTGGAAGGCGTGGTGTTTTCTTTGGTGGTAAGTCGGACCACGGCAATTGTTCTCTGCGGAATGGTAATGCGCACGATGCCCCTGAAACTGCGGCTACGAACATTGGTGGCGGCTTTCGTTGTACAATAACCCAACCCTAATTTTTCACGAAGTGAAAAATCCCCCTCCCAAAACTTGCAAAATATATTAATAATGTTTAAGTTTGCATAATTAAAAATCTAACCAAATGCGTCAGCAAAGTTAAATAAGTCTGTCAAAGGCGGTTAGTTGAAAAAAGGCGGTCTGTAGAATGGTGGTGTTTACTTTGGTGGTAAGTCGGACAACGACAATTGTTCTCTGCGGAATGGTAATGCGAACAATGCCCCTGAAACTGCGAACACGAACATCGGTGGCAGCTAACGTGCTAAAAAAAATTACTGCTATACAGAAGCCTCGTCAGGAAGATGGAAAATGTCAAGACAACCCATTGTTTGAGAATGGGAACTTATTAGTACATTTACAGTTGTAGGTATATGGAAAGTTAGTTATCTTTGGCTCAACGGACAAAGAAAAGCACGTAAGATGAAAAGATTGAATAATATTTTTGAAACGATAGGCAGTATGGATAATATTATCTCTGCTGCTGAAAAGGCAAAGAAAGGAAAGAGGAATCACAGGGGTGTGAGGGATTATGAGAAACATAAGGATGAATATCATCAGAATGTTTATCAGATGCTCAAAGACAAATCATACCATGTAAGCAAGTATGAGGTGATAGAGAAAGTGACTGATGCAGGAAAGGTAAGGGAGATACACAAACTCCCGTTTTACCCGGACAGGATTATCCAGCACAGCCTTTTGGTACCCATGATGGACAGATGGACAAAAAGCCTTACACTTGATTCATATAACTGTCTGCCCAAAAGGGGTATTACAAGTAAGGTTAAAAAGCATTCCCTTGTGAGAAAGATGAAACGGACATTGCTTGAAATGGACAAAAACGGAAAAATATACGTTTTGAAAATGGATATTAAGAAGTTTTATCCGTCCGTAAGACACAGCGTTTACAAGAAGGCATATAGCAAAGACTTGAAAGACAGGGATGCGTTATGGCTTATGAATACGCTTAATTACAGCAACAAAGGTCTGGCTATTGGCAATCCTGACGCTCAGATAGGAAGCCATTTGGTATTAAGGTCTTTGGATCATGTTATAAAGGAGCAGTTCAAAGTAAAGCATTATTTCAGATTTGCCGATGATATGGTGATATTATCCCACGACAAGAAACAGTTGCATGAATGGCTGTGGAGGATAAGAAATTACCTGTGGTATGAAAAGAAACTAGAGATGAAGAAAAATTACAGGATATTCCCCGTTTCAGAAGGAATAGATTTCGGTGGATTCGTCTTTACTCCCGGTCATACCAAAATAAGAAAGAGAATAAAGAAAAACTTTGCGTCAAAACGTAATAACCCAAAATCAATTACGAGTTATATGGGTATGTTGATGCACTGTGATTCTAAAAACTTAATTAATAAAGTTTTAGTTAATAATAATAGCCACATGACAAAGATTAGTGACTTAAATATAAGAGTGTCAAGAAAGTTTGACGGAAAGGATATAAAGATAGACAAACTTGTCGATGAGCATATAGACATTCTTGATTTTGATGTAAGACCATCTACAAAGAAGGACAATAGTACATGGGTAAGAATGCAGATACTGTTCAAAGGAGAAAAATGCTTTGTGAAAGGCGGATACGAAACATTAGGAGCATTCCTTTCCCAAGTAGACAAAAGCCTTTTACCATTGGAAGATGTTGTCATAAAATTCAATAGGGGTTATTATTTTGATGGAACATTAGATATTTAAACTATGGAAAGAGGTTTGATTTTTGACGAGAAGCCTGCCTTTATCTTTGATTTAGGCACTGGATATAGCAATGTTCATTTAAACATTGAACAAGTTGACGAACCCGAAACGGACGATATGGGAAATATTGTACAGGAAAAGTTCGTCAAAAAGTGGAAAGCCGATGTACAGCGTGTAAAGAACCCTGTATCATACGACAAAACGGTAGATGCCGCCATAAAGGATGAATTTCCCAACGGTGAGGAAGAAGCGGCTCTCAGAAAAGGTATTTTAAACAAACTTGACCCGGATTATGTAAAGCTGAACGAGTTTGCCGAAAGTGTGAAACAATCTTACTTGAAAGGATATGGAAAACAATGATAAACAACAGATAGGTGGGTATTTCTCCACCAAAAACGCTTCAAAGGATGAAGCGTTAAAAGGTATCGTAGCTGCAAGAATATCAGCATCGGAAGATGTAACCGACAAGGAATACACAGCATTGTCAAACCTTATAAGAGTAGCGACATCGGATGGATGCCGTATCTCATTGGTACAGGAAACGAAAAGCAGATCAAGCAGAATATCACCAACAGGAATGCTTCTCCCGGCAGGAACGGTGGAATATTTTTCAGTCACACCAGGAAGCAAGGTGAGTGTTACGGGAACAGCAAACATATCATCTATCGAGTAAGTCATGGGCATGAATTATAACACTATATTAGCTTCCTTACTTGACGGGATATCTCTAGCATTGAAAAGCGGAAACTCGAATGTTGATGCGGAACAGTTCAACTTCCTTACTGACGCAATAAACAAATCAACTATCATACCGTCTTATTTTGATAGAGAAAATGCCATAAAGTATCTTGATGTGAGTGATACCGAGTTTGCAAGGCTTACATACAAAGGTACTAAATTTCATCCCGTACAACCGTTATTATCTCCCGTGAGAGTACAAGGAATGACAAAACCCGTTTATTTGAAAGATACATTGGATGCTCTTAAAAACAACGGGCTTATACGTCCAAAGAAGTCAAGGGGTAAATACAAGACTAAAAACTAGACAACCTCATATGCGTACATTGTAACACAATCATCTTTATTCTCCATATTAACCGCTTGGAAAATGTTTTCTTCATTATCCAAAGCGGTTATTTTATATGTTCCGTTCATCAGATCAACAGTGTCACCTAATTTTATATAAGCGTACTTGTTTCCACTAGGTATTAAATACGTAATCTTTATTGGATTATTATTCCATTTTTTTAATTCTTTCATCTTCAATTCCTCTATTTTAAAATTATTGCGCTAATATACGAATAGGAAAAACAACACACAAGCAAATAACTTATTTTAACAAGTTTAAACTATCTGAAACACAATAAGTTATACTACGAAATTTTTATTTTTGTTTAGACAACCCATGTTGTAAATTTACTTTCGTAAAGATGAGTGCACAGTCTTTACGGGAGTTATAATACACACACATTAAATTACAATATTATGGGTTCAGACAAAATTTTTATGTTCGACAATCCTGCCGCTGGAGAAAGCGCAGGTATTATGTCAATGATTCCTGCACTGTTGCAGAATAAAGGATTAGACCCCAATCTTGTAGCAGCCTTGATGAATGGTAACAGAAATCAAGACGCTTGGGGTGGTGCTGGTTGCTATTGGATCTGGATTATCCTGCTCTTCTTCCTGTGGGGTGGTAACGGATTCGGTAACGGGTTTGGCAATGGAGCAAACGGAATCCCTGCTCAATTGAACAATCAAGCAGGACGTGAATTGTTGATGAACGCTATTCAAGGAAACGGAACAGCTATCAACCAGTTGGCTAGCTCTTTGAACTGCTCTACTCAACAGTTGCAAAATGCTATCTGTCAGATTCAAGGACAGATTCAGCAAGTTGGTAACCAGGTAGGTCTTTCCTCTCAACAGATCATCAACTCAATTCAGTCCAATAGTGCAGCTATCGGTTCTCAGCTTGCTTCTTGCTGCTGCGATATCCGTACAGCTATTGAACGTCAAGGATGTGATAGCCGTTTGGCTACGGTAGAGCAGACTAATACTTTGACAAGCAATGCAAACACTCAGTTTAACATCTTGTCAAGTAAGATTGATGCTCAAAGCGCAATCATCAATGACAAGTTCTGTCAGCTTGAAATGCGTGAAATGCAAAACAAGATAGATGCACTTAGACAGGAAAACAGCAATTTGGCTCTGGCTGCTTCTCAACAGGCTCAGACTGCAAATATAGTTGGACAACTTAAGGCTCCGTGCCCAGTTCCATCCTATATAGTGCCTAATCCAAATTGCGGTTGTGGATATGGTTATCCGTTCATGGCTGGTTTTGGTGCAGGTTACGCTGCTGGTGACAACTGTGGCTGCAATTGCTAAAGTGTAGTTAAGAGTTCTTTGACTTGTATATAAATTACAGGTCAGAAACTCTTATCCCGATGCCAAATAATGAATGGCATTTACAACCAATTAAACACTATTTAACAAAATTAGTATCACCCTTGGTAGAAGGGGTTGGGGGCGTGGAGTGGTCGGCAGTAGTCGGGGCGGTGAAGCGTCAATATGTACGTGTATAATTAATCGTATATAATTACCTAGTAAAATTCTAAAGAAAGGGAAAAGTTATGAGTTATTTTTTTAATCCTTATATGATGGGATATAATGCCAACCGTTTTAGAGGGGTACATAGACTTGACTTTGGAGGGATACCGTTTGTTCGGACATCTTCTGTAACAACAGACACGACAAATTCAGAGGTTATCTATGGTATTAGCCCGTGCCTGTTCAGGCGATTGCCAAATCAAGGTATTTTGCTCTTGAGTGTAAATCATGTTCCTGCTGCCGGATCTGACGGGTATCTTGTTTCTGTGGCTACCACACTGACAAATACCACATCAACATCCACAAGCAAGGTTCCTTTGGTAAACGGTTCGGGAGATCAGATTCCGTCTAGTGAAATTTCACAAGGCAATAAATACTTTGTCTATTACGACAAATGTAATGGGATATTTCAAGTAGTTAATCATATCGTTGCACCTGCTACTGCCGCACAGGCTAGAAGCACTGTAAAATGATATTAAAAAGTTAGAATAAGTATGTTTCAATCAATACGACAAGGACAGCAGTTTTTCATATTGCATAAAGGGGAAAACCCAAGATGTGATGTGGGCACTGTGGTAAGTGTTTCAAATCCTGTTCCTAAATATCAGAACGGATATACAGCATATCCTCTTCCGCAAAATGAAATGGTTGTGGATGTGAAAGTTAAGGTTGGAGATGATACTCTTGATTTTCAAAAGTTGCCAGCCAATCTTAGTATAGCAGACTTTTCCCAAGTAGGCGGAAATGTGGTTGTATCGGAAAGCAAGGATGCCATCAATGCAGAGATAGAAGCAATGAAAATAAGTAGTGTAAGGGTTGTGGAATCTGTGGAATACCATCAGAAAGTAATCAAAAGCTGCGATGAGATGCTTACAGCATTGAATCCTGCATTTGCCGAAAAGGCACAGCAGGACAAGGAAATGAAGGAACTTAAAGGTGAATTGTCACAGATAAAGGATATACTTGCACAACTTGCTGCTTCTGGTATCAAATTGCCTGACGTGCAACATGTAAACAATAATAATAACAACAACAATAAAAAATAAATACTATGGGTTGGAAAGTATATGGAATGGGCCGTAGCTTTGAAGGTGAAGATATGGACCGGGAATTAGAAAAAGCGTATAAAGAAGGTTATCGTGACGCTATGGAAGAAATGGAAGATCGCTATGGTGAACGTGGCGGACGTGGCGGACGAAGTGGAGGCGGTTATGGCGAAAGAATGTGGGATGATGATGATGAGTACGGAGAAAGACGCGGAGTCAAAGGTACTGGTCCTTACGCCAGACGTAGACGCTAATTAAATTGGTTTAAGCCCGTAGTGGTTTGCTACGGGCTATCTTTTTAAAAACAAAAGCTATGGAAAGAACGAGATTAGATGTATATGAGAAACTTCCTTCGGGAATGGAAAAATATCTTGCGGAACACGGATGGAACTTCTCTAAGAAATTATGTGAATATGCCGTTTCCAAAATGAAAGACAGGAACGGAAACAAAATACACCCGTATGACAAGGATCAAGTGGAAACATTAATGAAGCAATTCAATGTTGAGTTGAAGAATGATGTGGAATACAACAAGGTTTATGTATTGAATATGGTACGTGCCGACTATATGGGTTCATCCATAGTCAATGAGCAATATGCCTGTATGTTTGTAAAAGACTATCTTGACGATGTTGACGGAAGCCCTACCCGTGCTCTTGACGAGTATTACGCAAAGTGTATAGCCTGTGGAACACCTTTCTCTTGGGAGGATTATATCTGATTGCTATGGTACGACAAAGACTATACATTGAGGAATATGACTGGACGGTTGATGTATTCTATTCTGTGGATAAATACTCTTATTTAAGAGCGATATACAGACTGGAATATATTGGCTGTCCTTTTCATTTGCTGAACAGGATAACGGATAAGATAAAGACTGAAAAATACAATTACGGTGTAACGTATTCAAACAATAAGTGCACTGTAATTATTATCAGTCACAGTACGTCTGATGAAGAATTTATGAATACACTGGAGCATGAAAAACAACACATGATTGGTCATATAATTGATCATTATGGCATAAAGCCTTCATCAGAAGAAGCTGGATACCTTGCAGGATATGTAGGTGCTTTATTTACAAAGCCTATAAAAGACGAAATTTGCGATTGTTGTAAGAAAAAACTAAAATAAATCATTATGAAAAAGATTTTTATGGCTATGATTAGCGGAAAAAGCAAAGAAGAAGTATATGATATGCTTAACGATTCGGAAAAGGAAATCCTGTTCGGTATTGCTCAAAGCATGGGAATGACACGGGTGGAAAGAAGAAAAATGAAAAGAAAATACGAAAAGAGAAGATAGGCTAACTGCCTATCCTCTCTCTTATTAGTTGAAACTTTGGTATAATTCAAGATTGTTGAAAACATAACACTCCTTATCCTTGATTTGAGGATACATGTATGATGGAATATGTGCTATCTTACGGGCATTTCCCCAGTATGATGTCCAGTCTTTTACGTTAAACAGAAGTTGCGGGGTGTCATAGAACAGGTTCAGTTCTCCTGCCTTTTGTACATCTTCATCCCATTTGCCTTCGTCACGGGCAATATATAATTTTAAATTGTTCATATCTATATCAGTTTTACGCCTATTCATAAGGGTTTGTTTTACAGTAATTTTTATTCTCTGACATATTCAGTAGCTTATTTAAAGACTCATCTGAAAGAAGATGTTTGTTGCTAGAGTTTCCAAGCATTAAACGAGGTTCAATATTTCCATCTCTCATAAATTTCTGTATCTCGTATATATGAAAAAGTAAACCTTCACAATCTACTGCATAGTATTCAATGCCATCGTCATTACTAGCCGATACTTCGTAACCAATCCATCCACCATCTCCAATATAAGTACTTATCTCAATATTACGGCAAAAACCGTAACTGATAAGTAATAGCCTTAATACATCTTTTCCACTCATATTCATTCCTAATCTGATTTACGCTAATTCAATTATAGCCTTCTTTAAATTAACAAATAAAGGTATTGCTGACATGCCCCCATTGCAATCCAACTGTCTTAAAGAGGGTACAACCTCTCCGTTATCATCAATATCATAATCTGCAATATAGGCTAACTTCTTCGCTTCGGGAACTAATATCCTTTCATGATCCATGACCGTTATACAGACTTTGCTTCCAATAGGGAATACTTGGTTGGATTCAATGTATTCCTTTTCCAACTGTTCCTTTTCTCCATTCAATTTTTTTATCTTTAAATCAATGGCGTATCTTTTGCTTAAAAATTCTTCTTTATTCATCTTTTTTGTCATTCTAATTGATTCTAACGTACTTACCTGCAATATCACAGTTTCTCAATATTTCTGCATTATCCTCACCAAAAGCGATGAGAATACTGCCACAGCCAGGAGAATCTCCACGAGTTCCGTCTGGACGGAAGAATCTGATTCGGTTACGCAAGAATTTCATTGCCGTTGCCTTCTCAAATATCACATCCTGAAACATCTTTGAATCACAGCGATTGAAAAGTAAAGCAATGCCGTTTCCATGTTCTGCCATCCGTTTAACGAAACATTCTATAAGAGGACGGGAATAAGGTGGGTTCAACCAAACACGTCCTTTCCATTCCTGTTTTAATCCATCGTCATTTTTGTTGTACATGACACTTGCTGTTTTATAGAGGGGGGCTACCGGGGCACATGGGTCTAAATCAAATTCACCTAATGCGTCTATAATTTCTTTCGGTGTGTACCATTCATCGGTACTATTAGACGATCTTTCAAAAGTTGTATTCATTTCTTTTATGTTTTGAGTGTTATTTATTTCTCTTTTAACGAAACATTTCTATTACCACTTTATTTTCCGAGTTTCCATCATCAGGATGTACATCAGTAAAATCAATGACAGAAAAATCATATAGATCAGGAATGTATTCAGTTTGATAATCTCCTGTATTCATTACGATATTTATTTCAGCATCCTTATTGACAACTAACATTAGTTCGTCAATCATGTCTTGGACAGTAATTATTCTTTTCATTTTTATATCAATTTTAATGCTTCCTGTAATCCTGCTTCAAGTGCGTCTTCGTAGACATCCCATTTACCACCATCATTAGGTCCTTCATAAACAGAACTGGTTATATGAGTTCCATTGTCAGCTTTAGATATTTCGTATCCATAGCCACAAGCACAGTTATATACACATATATGAATATTTTTGGTTTCACGTAACCACTTCTGGGCAACGGATTGAGTAGGGCAAGAATAAAATAATTTAGGTAAATCCTTACTAGTTCTAAATATGGTTTCCATCATTATACCCTTATGATTAATAATATCTTTGCAATACTCATTAAATCCTTTCTCTTTCAGCATCTTTGCTGTTTCTAATGTTACAAGTTCTTCGGTCATAATTTTATTCTCCTTTCAATTTCTTTATTAGCGCATCAGCGAAACCAAGGCTCCATTCTACTGTCATATTTAAACTAGCATTCATTACCTGTTCATGTGAATTGCTGCAAAATCCTTGCATGGCAGCTTTCGCTAGTTCATATCGCCTCTGTTCCCAGTCAATAGCTGAAAAATCAAGTTCGCATTCTCTGTAAACCATGTTATCACATACATATAAATAATCTTTGCTATGTTGAGAGTTGATGTTTAATTGGGGAGTTACATCTACCAAAACTCCTGTTGATTTTACTCTTGCTTTCATTGTTCCTCCTTTGTTTTAAAATGTTCAATCAGTTCGTTTACGGTGGCCTTGTGAATGACGTCCAAATTCACGTCGACATCATTGTAAACCCAATAAGTAGAGAACTTGATTTCAGGACACATAATCCATTTATCCCCATCGGTAAACCATTGGTACTTGTCTGTATCATCCCTTAATGCAGCGATAGCTAAGAAAAGTTCCTCATTCGCTCCGCAATCAATAAGACCATCTATTTCTTTAAGACCATTTGTATCATAATCGTCCAATGAATAAACCGAATTAACTCCAAATACACAAGTACATAGATTATGCCAACCTAAATATGGATTACAATAATAGCCAAGTTCTTTTAATCTATTTCTAATATTAGCAGTATTATTGTGTATAAAACACTGTGTTGTAAATCCCATAATTATTCCTTCTTCCCAACTTTAACATATCCGTTTTCGATGCACCAGCACAGCATTTCGTAGGCTGCATCAATGAGTTCTTTACTCTCTGTAATCTTTATTATTGACCTAGAATAAGGTTCCATATACAAGCACGTATAGCTATCTGCAAGTTTCTGAATGGTCAGCACTTCTTTGCCAATAAAACAAGGCAGCTTATCGAGAATGTCCTGTAAGGTGTAAGCAAATTCTTTTTCTCGTAATGATACGTCTGCATACCCCATTACATGAAGTACCCATTCATGCCTTGTGGCAGAACCTCTTTGAAATACCATACTTGCATCGCTTGTATCCAACCCAAGTTCCTGCAAGTGTTTCATCTGTCCAACTGACAATACCTGTTTCATTCCTTTTCCTCCTTATCTATCTTAATATCTGTTATTTTTCCACGACATACAAAGCACTGGTCCATGTTTGGGTTTTCATAAGCTATATCGCAAATGATTTCTGAACTATCATCGCACTCATTTTGTAATGAGCACTCATCACATATTCCAACGCACAATTCATGCAGCATCCCGTCTATTATTATTCCGTTATTTACTTCCATAATCAAATACAATTTCTCATATATGTTTTCCTATCAATCATACCGTTTTCTGATTCTTCTACCAAGTCAAAGAATGTATTAGCATAACAAACATGCTCGTCTATCATTATACATATTCCATCAGACGGATAATATTCACATGAAACATTATCATCCCAATCTATATGTTTTTGTGCTTCTTTGGATATATCATCACAAGCAATCATATACTCTATGTATTTATTAGATGCTTTTCTTATTTTGTCAAATATATTTCCTTTCATGATTTTCATCTATACACCCATCATCTTTTATCCATTAATCGCTTCATTTAACTTTTCCTCAAACTCCGCAATGATACAATCTGCATCACCGCCATGTACCCAATTGTCCAATACAGACGAAAGAACTTCAACTGCCTTTCTAGATGTTTCGTCAACTGCCATATTGATCGCTTGATTCACTTCCTCTAACGTAAACATACTCATAATTATTCCTCCTTCTTTTTAAGGCTTATATCAATTGACAACCTATCGACAATTTCCTCCTTAATTATCTCCCTACACAAATTTCTTATCATTAAGAAATCACCGTTTTTCTTTATCTCGTCAGAAACCATACAACGAATCCACCTCTCTATATTAACATCGTCCCCATAGGTGTTATGGAAGATACGTTTAACTTCCTCTTTCACGATTGAAACTATTATATCCTTTATATCCTCTTTAGTCAACTTTAGTTCGTTATGGATATAGTTCTTTACTTCTCTGTATCTATATTTGCTCATAATCAATTCCTCATTTTAAAACATTCAACAACTCTTTAGCTCTCTTATAGGTGTCAAAGCCCTTTACATTCACCCATTCGTATGAAATACGTTTGTCTTTTCTGACTTGTACCCAATATATTATTATGGGAATACAACCGTTGCACCCTTCTCCTCGTATGATTCTGTACCTTTCCATATTAGTCCCCTTTCTCTTTAATTCGTTCAAGTACATCCCTGTTAGCTTCGAGTATATCATCGAAAGACGGGATGGGCATCCAATGGGTAATGCCTAATCTTTCTTTATTAACATTTGCTCCAGTTTCCCATTCACCCAAAGATGAAAGCCGGCAAATAAGGAAGCCATAAGCCCCTCTTGTTAGAACCACTGTGTTATTTTCTGGCAACCGTTCCTTAACGCTTATCCAAGGCGATTGCTTGGACTGCCATTCGGCACCTTGTCTGAATGCCTCTTTAACTAATCTCATTTCTAAGCTATCATCGTAATGGCATTCATAACAATCTTCTGCCGCTTCACGTGCCACTTCTTCTACTGTCTGTTTCATATATCTCCTTTCCACCTATCCTAGCAGCATATACATTACTACTAGGAATAGGTAATAAATTGTTGTTTTACTCATTACTCATTTGTTTTGAACCAGTTTCCTGATGTCAGGTAAATGGTAATTATTACCAATTAAATTCTAATTGTATTATCATCAAGCTATTAATCAACCTCTATAATCTGATATCTCCCTTTTTTGATGTAAATCTTATGGTTGTAATAATCCTTGATTACTGCATATCCAGACTGGGGCCTAATATTACCTGTTAAATCTTCAACATAAGAATTTTCGCAGGCTTCCACTGTTGCGCTGCCGTAGGCTTTCACTGTTGCGCTGTCGTAGGCTTCCACTGTTGCGCTGCCGTAGGCTTCCACTGTTGCGCTGCCGTAGGCTTTCACTGTTGCGCTGTCGTAGGCTTCCACTGTTGCGCTGCCGTAGGCTTCCACTGTTGCGCTGCCGTAGGCTTTCACTGTTGCGCTGCCGCAGGCAAAAGATGTTGTTGTTACCTCATGGTATTTTTGTGTATAGATACCAGCTTCCGCTAGATCTTCTTCATCAAAATTGTCTTCTAAATATTCTGCATCTACTATTCTTGCTGTTCGTAACACCCAAGACCAGTTATCAGTAATAGCCTTAAGTATATCAGCCTTGCATTGACTCCTTAATCCCATCGCATAACCTATTTGACAGGCACCTGCTTTCTTGGCGCGCAGTAATAGTTCTTCCTTTATTTCTTCAAATGTTTTCTGTTCCATGATATTGTTTATTTTTCGTTATTTTGATATTTTGATAATTCCACGCCTCACGCATTCTTCGAGTAAATTCATATCCTCCTTTTTTATAAGAGCACCTGTATTACGATTCACGCTCACATAAGGCTCAAACCCAAGTCGTTTTGAATTAATTCCGTTTTATCTTTATGGTATCAACCTTTCCTCTACGCACCAACATAGCATTTCATGGCATTAATGTTAATTTTTACACACATTTTAGAACGTTAATCCGTTCGGGACGATACCAACGCCCACTATCGGCTATCATAAATGAATCACCGAATACTTTTCTACCGATATTAAGCGCACCGTTGACATCAGCATTGATAACCTTTCCAACTGCCGACTTAAACAGCCCTCGCTTGACACGCTTGCCGAGATAGATATCATGCTTGCATATATCCTCCATAGCTAGAGCATCACATTTGCTAGTGTAACTTTCCTCATGTTCGATATAGTTGATACCTGCAAGTTCGCACTTGTATCTAAGGCAGCTTCTCAACCTCGCAAAAGGGATGAATGTAAACTTCTGATTGTTTACTCCGCCCATATTGACGGATTGCTTCCATCCTTTGTTGTAGCCTACAGCAAGAGTGCCTATATGGTGTGATACAAGATAATCAACGATACGCCTGCTTGTCTTGTGCATCGCATCATTCATAAACCGTTCACGTTTCTCATACATCTTTCTCATCCTGTTTGTCAGTTTGTCTATCCCCTGCCTGTCCTTTATGGATTGCAGCATGGACAATGTTTTATTAAACCATCTGTTGTATGACTTGACAACCTTGCCGGAAAACAGCAGCGCATTGCATCCGCACACCAGCGTGGCAAGGTTGTTCACACCAAAGTCTATTGAAGCTACACCCGTACCGACATTATCCGAACAGCCACAATCATATACAACCTCCACGGTCATGTATGTACGTTTTGGAATTATCCTAACCTGTTTGAACCGTTCGATTCTGTCCTTGTACTTCTCCCATTGCGGAACGGGTATTTTCAAGTCACGGTCAAGTATTATATACCCGTCATGTATCTTGCACGACTGGTTGGTATATATCGCATTGCTCATCCCACCACGTTTGTGATAGCATGGCAGTTCGGGCTTACCGTTATACTTCCCGGGATTCTTCGCCCAATCCTTTACAGCCTTGACATATCCCTTCATTGCCTTGTCAAGCACGCGCAATGTCTGTTGGGCTACGTGTGATTTCACAAGTCTGTAATTCACCGTACCTTCAAGGTTGGTGACATTTTTCATTATCCTGTCCAAGTCGGGATAGAACAGCCACCTGTCGTTATCCTTCAACTCGTTACGGACAATATACAACGCCTGGTTGTACAGGTTGTTCGTAATACGGCAGATA
>ERZ809407.1879-NODE-1879-length-16202-cov-6.455193_pt1 | contig 16202 bp, 8 predicted proteins | sample MGYA00520792_ERZ809407 | MGnify/ENA primary metagenome ERZ809407 (study PRJEB31576, sample SAMEA3212665) | Homo sapiens | biome: human-gut; feature: human gut; material: fecal | place: Sweden | collected 2012 ...
CGGAAATATATCTGCTTATTTCTTTCAACGTTGTTGCTTGCGGCTATGGCATTACCGTTGGTGTCTACCCAAGTTTTTATAACCTTGCCCGTACCGGTATTTCTCGTATTTTTGAAAGTAACTGTTCCTGTGCCTCCGGCTGTAACGGTTACTGTTTGACTGAGATTCTTTCTTGTATAATTCGGTATACCGTTGCCGTCATTACCAAATTCGTAGACCGTATACGTTCCTGCAGGTAACGATTTTACTAAAAAAGTGTTACTGCTGTTGAGCTTGAACTTAGTTACGGAACCGCTTGCAGAGTAGGTATACGAGCCTGCCTTGCCTGTAGCCTTCACGGCCGAACCCGAACTATTCTTTATCGTGAAATAGATGTCGCTGTTGCTTGCCTGTGTGCTTGAGCTGTCGTGCTTGTGTTCCCAAACTTTCTTGATCTGAGCTGTGCCTAAACTGTCAGAATAAATAGCAATTTTTGCGGTGCTGGGGTCTCGGTCAGTGACGAATGTTGCAGAACTCTGCGAGCCGCTACCGGAGATCATATACATCGGTGCAACATCAACTATATTATTCTGATACTTACTGCTATTACGTTCAGCTGTAAGCGTTATAGCCGAGCTGGATGGTATAGGCTTTGTTGACTTTATAACGAGCTTACCCTCTGTATCTGTGATAATTGAAAGGTAGCTGTATTTTTTAATTGCCGTCTGCCAGTCATAATACTTAGACACATTTTTACTATCAGTCAGCGTTATTGTGAATGTTCCATCGCTGTTAGTCGTCATTTTCTGCTTTGGCACATTTGTTACTGTAGGCTTTACAGCGTAAGACGGTATAGTAAGATGGCTTAACATCTGCTCTTTGATCTTGTTATAGCAAGCCTTGACATTTGTAGCCATAGAGCTTGACATATCCTCGGTGAATATACCGACAGCCGTGCTTTCGGAAGAGTTGTTGAACCAACCGTCACAGATATTCCAGGTGACGATCGACGTTGCGATACGTTCAGTATCAGCGTTGTAGCCATATTTTGTTGTACCCTGATAGCCATAAATCAGAGCGTGTTTTAAATTCTGCTGTTGCGTTAACGACAACAAATTGTAGGTCTTTTGTGCCGTATAATCGCTTGTCCAAGCATCCTTTGAGGACTGAATACAATACGCTACCTGTCCTGTTGGGCTACCAACATTGAGTTTGATTATCTGTCCGTATGTGCTTGTGTTCAGTCTGCCGTTGAAGTTATATGAATAATCGTACCAGTCAACATATAACTTCTGATTTGAGCCGTTTACGATATTCATTATTGTAGCCGCAAATGTGTTCAGGCTTATTGCCGACATAGCAATAACGACAGATAAAACTAAGCTCAACATTTTTCTGAGTTTGTTTTTCATACCGATTTCCTTTCTTGGTTTGCATTTGTATATATAAAAAAGCAGTCCTATGAAAAGACTGCTTTGAGTTTTCGTATTTATTTGTACCTTCGGAAAAAAGAAAAGAGCTTTGAACAGTTAATTTCAAAGCTCTAATATATTCAGTTGTTTGCTTTTATTATTTGTCTTTAACCCATACACGGGAAGAATACATAAGCCGTCAAGTCCTGGCAGGCGGTATCATTGCTAATATCAATGCCCCAGTGTTCTTTTGCCCATTGGCAATATTCGCTTGCAAGGCAGTAGTCTATGCAAGTAGAAAAACCTTGACTTTCATTGAATTCATAGAACTGGCAAAGATATTCTATAGCTTGTTTTTTGGAATACAAGCTATCGGGATGATTGGAATAAACCTGCGTCCAAGTGCTGTGTTGATATACTTTGCCTTTTGTTGTACCGACATCTGAGGGTTTAAAAAATGCATATCCATTGTCTTTAGCGTACTTTTCACAAGCCTTTAATATATCTTCACAGTCCTGCTTTGTAAATCTCCAGTTATCTTCGGCAGGCTTGCTTTCCTGTTTCTTCGTTGTTGTCTGTGAAGGCTTAGGTGCTTCAGCTTTCTTTGTGGTTGTTGTAGTCTGTATAACAATCTTGCTGTTGCTCAGATAGTCACCGTGTATAAAGCTACCGTCAGAAAGTTTGAAGTAGCCTGTATCGGTCTTGGCTGTTACTGTCACCTTGTCGTTTACGCTGTACAGCTTAACTGTGTCAGCGCCGAGTACAGCTTTTTTACGGCTGTAGCAGTCGGTATTGACATACTTAGTACCGCTTGCCTTGCTTTCGGTCCATTCGGGTGCAGGCTTTGTTGTAGCGGCGGTTGTTGTCGTTGCCGGCTTTGGCTTTGCCGTTGCAGTCGCTGTTGTGGTGGTGGTAGTTTCAGCTATCTTTGTTTCCTGCGGCTTTGTGGTGGTCACTGCTGTGGTAGCTGTGGTCTGAGCTGTAGTTGTTTCGGCTTTCGGCTCGTCAATCCTATCCATCACCGTTCCCGTCACTGCCGGAGCGGTAGTTGTGGTAACTGCCGTTTCGGGTGCAGAGGACAATGTGCTGTTTGCATTGTCTGCCGTGCAAGCACTGGTCAGTATTACGCTGATAAGGGTTATTGTTGCGAGTATGGTGTGGGTACGTTTCATTTTGTGTCCTCCTTTGTGGGATTTGGTAGATTGCTCTTAACTGTTTAAGATAGCTTTTATCTGTTCTTCTGAAAGTCCGCTCTTTCTCATCTTGGCGAGGATTTCAGCTTCTTTTCTTCTTTCGCCTTCGGCTATTGCAAAGGATTTTTCGGTAGCCTCAATATGCAGTGCCTTTTCACGCATTTCGGCAAGTTCTCTTGTCTTTTCGTCTGCACTCATCTTGTGCAGTACAACTACTGCGTCCTGTATGGACTTTACACCTGTCTGCTGTAACATATCAAGTTCATCCTCCGTTTCTGCATTTATAAGTCTGAGCCATAGTTCCTGCTTGTTGTTCTTGTCAAAATTCTTTCCGATTTTCTTCAACTCAAAGTAATGAGCGATGAAGTTATCAGTAAGAACAGAATTGCGTTTATCTTCTCTCATTCTGAATGAGGAATGAAAATCCGCCCATTCATCGAAAAGAATGAAATTCAATACATTGATTGAAATACACTGATTGAGTTTTCCGTAGCCATCACCGCTTTTAAGCTGATTGCTGTACAACTTTGAAAGGTAGTACATTGAACGATCCTTGTAATCGCCCTCGTCTTTAATCTGCATTTCAACATTGATAAGCCTGTTACCGTCAACCGTCATCTTTATGTCCATACGGCTGTATTTTTCTATAATGTTCTCCGGCATTATCTCGGAGTTCAATACGATTATGTTGTTTATCGACTCATACGGTATTTCGAGTATGTCCGAGAGAAACGCCTGTAAAATATGCTGATTTCCCTCGTCCGTAAACAACTTCTTGAATATTATATCCAGTTTTGCCTTTACTATATTTCTTGCCATTTGTGCCTCTCCTTTCGATTCGGTACTATTTCCTCAAGTATATTGTACCATAAAAACGGGCAAAAGTCCAGCGAAACATAGCAAAAACATATACAAAATATAGTATTGTTTTTTATGCGTTTCGCCGATTTTTACAAACTTGTTACATTGTGCTACAGGTAGCACAAACACGTGTGCGGTGTGAAAAAACACACCGCACAGCTTTGTTTGCAGTCAGAAAATTATAATACAACTTTTTTTGTATTCATAATTGTTTCTGCTTTTTCCTTGTCATCAATACCAACCCGTATTATTACGCTACCGTCTGATTTGGTTTGCTTTTCAAAAGAAATTGTTGCGTTAGTTAAAGCGTTTATCTGTTCATCGGTAGCAGGAAAGTAGTAGCAATCAGGTACGCTTTCTTGCTTTTGCTCACTTTCGTTATCGTTTCGTGCAATTTCTTGTATGCGGTCATAGTAGAGATTGCCGCCAGAGACCTTTGCATATTTTTTCAGTTTCACTTCGCCCCGTTCCTGACTGTCCAAAAATCTCTTATATCCGACATCTGTAAGAAACAGGCGCATCTTATCGCCCTTATCTCCGACAGGGGAATCGTAAGACAACACATCAAAGACGATCATGTGCTTTACCTCTGGGTTGAAGCGTTGCAACGACATGATGTCATGTCCCTTTAATTTCTCCACACCGGATTGCTGTCTGGTCTCGGCGGTCCATTCCCCAATGGTACGGGGCGAATGTGGCAAACGGTAATTCTTCTGAATGTCCTTCACTAAATCCATGCACTCTGCATCTGACAGGACATTCAGCTTTGGTATCAGGCTTTCTGCTGCTTCCCGCCGTTCGGAATTATTTGAATAGCGCACAGTCATATAAAGCTCATACAGAACCTTTCCCTGGTCGTCGCCCTTCACCTGAAAGAGCAGCTTTTTTTCCATTTCGTTTAGTTTCATGTGAATTTCCTCCTTTATGAAAACCAGAAGTACAGCAATCGCCATCCCGGTAAAATAAAGATAGCTATTACCAATAGGTCAAAACCAGCCATATCTCTTATTCATTTTATCTCTTCCTATTGTGCTACCTGTAGCACAAAATAAATATATAGAAAACTGCCGCCGAATGATTATCTGTTAACGCTTCACGCTTGTTGCGGTTGTCTGTGTTTCCTGCTGTTTATTTGCTGAAGTTGCAACATTTTTATATGCAGCTATCACTTTGTTGTTCAGCTCATCATGAAATTCCTTGGTAACCGGGTTAGCGATATTCTTGTATTCGCCGGCGGAATTTTTATACTGCGGCATCTGCAAAAACATTCCGTTTGCACCGTCGAAAACTTTCACACCTGACACAACAAAACAATCATCCATGGTTATCTGAGCAAATCCTTTAAGATTGCTATCATGATTGTTGTTAGGAAGCACCTTGACTTTCATTGCGATTGCTTCGGGTTCGCTTTTAATTACAGCAGTGTCATTGTTTTCGTAGGCTGTCATTACAGCTGTGTTTATAGCTTTGCGCATTTCGGCGGTAACCGGATAGCAGTCGTCATAGTACTGATTATCTTTGCCGAGATGATTCGGCATAGCGACATACATTCCCTTTTCGGTTCCAATGACCTTAATGCCGCCAACGGCAAAGTTGCCGTTGAGTACGACTGTGGCTAAAGCTTTCAACTTGCTTTCCGGGTTGTCAAGCTTTGTTATTCTTGTTGTTATATTCATATAAGTACCTCCTGTTACGGATACAATCAATATCATATCCTGTTCTGTTGCGGTTCGGCGGCAGGTTTCAGCATTACAGCTTTTTATGATTTTCTGTTTCGGATGCGGCTTTAAGAGATATTTCCCGCATTGTTTCAAAATCGGATTTCAGAAAACATATTGTAGTTTCCCGTGCATTGATTTTAGCGGAATATTTGATGTTGCGCTCAGACAGCTGATTGATCACCTTTTGAGCTATGCTGTTGTTTTTGAATAACTTGTACGCTACCTCGCCTTCAGCTGTCAATTCCGCATGGTTAATGTTCCCGCATAATATCTGAGTAGACAACAGCCCGTATTCAGATAACACCTTTTCTTTGAGTAATTGTCCGAAACGGTCATTCAAAGGGACTGCCATATCATAGTAATTACCGTCTTTACTCTTAATTTTTGGCATTTCATAATCTATTGTTCCGTCATGGCAGGTTATTTTAATGCCTGAAATAACAAAACTGTCTGACAGCCTGATTTCTCCCGATGCAGGAACATTATCGCCGTATGCAGTTGTTTTATGAAGTCTTACTGTGATCTTCATATCCACCGGTGATTTATCGGCTAACGGAGAAGAGGAGTTATCTACATAATTTTTTATAACGGAATTGATAATATCCTCTTTAACCTCCGAACGTGTAGGAAACGCCATATCATAGTATTTTCCGTCACTGTTACGATTACTTGGCATTGCTACACACAACGCATCGTCATCTGTGCCTATATCAATTATTCTAAAGCCGTGAATAGCTATGTTGTTGTTTAGAAAAACAGTAGCATAAGCTTTCACCGGACTTTTGTTATCTGTATTTTTGATTACTTTTGACTGTATATCCATATAACCGTATCGTGCTACCTGTAGCACAATACAGTTTCTCACCTCTTTCTATATTTTGATTGTGCTACCTGTAGCACAATTTACTGACCGATTATTGTCAACTATATTGTCAAGAATCGGTTTATCGATGATATTGACTTTTGCGATTATTCTTTCACCCGACATCCGAAGATGATAGCAAATTCCTGATTGTTTAAGTTGCTCAACATCGCTCTGACTTATATACGCATAATAGTAGTTCTCATTCGCCAATTTGCAAATATCGCTGTAAATATCACCGTTCACTACATCAACGATCTCACCTTTCCACAGTTCTCCGTGCAGTCCTTTGTGATTAATATTGTTTTTGGCTTTTACAGATGAACCGCCTGCCTTTTCCCACTCCAATAGATTTTTATTATAATCGTCTATCAGAATATCTTTATCGGTGAGTTGATGACCGATAGCTTCTGACTTTGGTACATTCAGAGAAGTAAAAATTCTGTGATCTTTATCTATGTTAGGCAGATACTTATCAAGCCATTGATTTTTTTCGTCCAATGAGCAGGAATTTAACGTAGCCGATAAAATATAAATCTCCGCCGTGCTATCATTCGCTAATTTCTCAATAGCTGCTACAGCGTTTTCAAACGGCTTTAAATCTCTGAAAAAACCTTTTTCGAACATACGTTCAAGATACAAGTTTTCGTCGTGAAACCTTGCGATAGTTCCGTCCATGTCAATATAGATTTTTGTTTTTTCTTGTAATATGGGAATATTACCGGAGGCTACTTGTTTGCTAACGCCTTCCAATTCATTTATAATTGCTTTTTCCCAATCATCAAGATTATTCGGAAGCGAGTTTTTGAAGCGCTCGGAGTTCAAACGGGATGTATGCTCAAAAAATTCCTTTTCTATGCTTTTCTCACCACGAAATCCATTGAACCATTCATCAAGCAACAATTTGACAAATTTTGTAGCGAAGATATTATTCATTTCTTCTCTGTCGAGCTTTTTTGACGCATACATTGCATAATCTCCAAACCATTCTGTGATACGATCAGGTTCGGACGTATTGTACCTTATTTCATATCTTGCTATCAATTCGATTTTATCAACCGTGGACAACTTTTCCATATTATAATCCTTTCTCAGTCAAGTTGTGCTACCTGTAGCACAAACAATAGTGCGGTGTGAAAACACACCGCACAACTTCGTTTACTGTCAGAGAACTATAAAACTATATTTTTTGCGTTCATAATAGTTTCTGCCTTTGATTTGTCATTTGTGGAAACCCGGATAACCATACTACCGTCTGCTTTAGTCTGCTTTTCAAAAGAAATAGACGCATTGTTTAAAGCATTTATCTGTTCGTCAGTAGCAGAAAAGTAGTAATAATCAGATATAGCGTTTTGCTCAGGCTCATTTTCTCCGGAAGAAATTAGCTTTTCGACTTCTATCTGCCGTTTTGTCTTAGCCTTTAATTCTTCTTCCTGCGCAAAAGGTTTCTGTACCTCGATCTGAGCAGTTTCAAACTGTGTCTGTATGTTCTTCAGCTCTGCCTTTGCATTTTCAATATGATCGGGTATGCGACCTATCGCATTATCGATACGGGTTATATTACCGTTAGGATCATCACCGAGCGATACTTTTTGAGTTGTAGCACTTTTAAGTAAAACTTCATAGAAATGCGTTGTAAGATTGAGCTGAAGTTCCATATCAAAGCCTCTGTATTTACCGATTTTTATCGGGTCTGAGCTATTCATTTGCTTACAGGATTCTAAAATAGCTTTTCCGGCATCAGCTTTTTCTGAAATGTATTCGCCATTGATTTCCATACCGACAAAACTATCATCAACAGGCTTCGGATGTGCTTTTGCTGTAGCTAAGTCCTGTTCCAACGCTTTTATAGTGTTATTCAACGCCGCAATCTTCTGAGGATAGAATTTAATTATTTTATCCTCAAGGTTGTATTTTTCGGAAAGATAGTTAGCTTTCAATAGTTTCAGCTTTTGAACCTGAATGTCTAAATCCATTTTTTCTTTGATATACGGATTGCCTGTTGCAAGCATTTTGATCTCCGCATAAGAAAGTGCAGTTTCGTCTATATCGTCAGCAGATCTTACCGGTGATTTACTTGTCATAATCTGACTGGCAAATTTTTGCTTGCCTTCAACGAGCTGATAAAGGTAAGCGTCAAAGGTTTGCTCTGTAACATACCTGTAGATTTCAACTTCAGGATTAGAGTTGCCCTGACGAATAATTCTTCCTGCTCGTTGTTCAAGATCTGACGGTCGCCACGGACAATCTATATCGTGCAGGGCGATAAGCCTGTCCTGAACATTCGTGCCGGCTCCCATCTTTTGAGTTGAACCGAGAAGCACTCTGACTTCGCCTTTGCGTGTCTTTTGGAATAACTCCTTTTTCTTAACATCGGTGTCTGCTTCGTGGATAAAGCGGACTTCACTTTCGGGAATGCCTCGCTCAATCAACTTCTTTCTGATGTCATTATACACCGAAAAAGTGCCGTCGTTCTTTGGAGTAGATAGGTCGCAGAACACAAGCTGCGCTGATTTCTTGTCGGCTGTTTCTTCCCATATGCGATAGATGTTATCAATACAAGCGTTGATTTTACTGCCCTCAAAGTCGGGAAGCATCTCATTCAGCATACGCTGATCAAGCGCAAGTTTTCTGCCGTCATTTGTTATTTTCAGCATATTGTCTACACTGGCATCAACGTTTCCTTTTCGCACGAGCTCAGCACGTTCGGCGAGCTTTGCGACCATATCTTTTTGTATTTCTGACGGTTTTACAGCAACGCTATGAAAATTTGCTTTAGGAACCGGAAGTTCCAACATATCGGCTGTACGTATATCGGCAACTTCTTTAAACATTGACATAAGCTCCGGCAAATTAAAGAACTTAGCAAATCTTGTCTTTGCCCTGTAACCTGTACCCTCAGGCGTAAGCTCTATTGCGGTAACGGTTTCGCCAAAAGTAGAAGCCCAGGCATCAAAATGCTGTAGTTCGTTCTTTGCAAGGGTGTCATATTGTAAGTAACGTTGAATGGTGTATAATTCCACCATACTGTTTGAAATCGGAGTACCGGTCGCAAATACGGTTCCTCGACCGCCTGTAAGTTCATCAAGGTATCGGCACTTCATAAAGGGGTCGGAAGATTTTTGTGCTTCTGTTTGTGCAATACCGCCGACATTTCGCATTTTTGTGTAAAGGTAGAGGTTCTTGTAATAATGACTTTCGTCAATAAAAAGCCTGTCGACACCTAACTCCTCAAAAGTAACTACATCATCCTTGCGTGACTGATCGTTAAGCTTTTCAATTTTCTGACGAATAGCTTTTTTCGCTTTCTCAAGCTGTTTTATCGAGAAATTTTCTCCTCGATTGCGTTTTAATTCGGCAATGCCGTTTGTGATTTCGTTTTCCTGCTGTTCGAGAGAAGCTCTTTGACGCTCAATGCTCATCGGTATTTTTTCAAATTGTGAATGACCGATAATTACAGCGTCATAATCTCCTGTAGCAATACGACCACAGAACCTCTTACGATTTTTAGTTTCGAAGTCTTTTTTTGTTGCCACTAAAATATTCGCAGAAGGGTAAAGCTGCAAGAACTCGGCAGCCCATTGCTCGGTGAGGTGGTTCGGAACTACGAACAGCGACTTGTTGCAAAGTCCTAACCGCTTTGATTCCATAGCTGCGGCTACCATTTCAAAAGTCTTGCCTGCGCCGACTGCGTGTGCAAGAAGTGTGTTTCCACCATATAGAATGTGTGCGACAGCGTTTCTTTGGTGTTCTCTGAGCGTAATCTCAGGGTTCATTCCGCTGAATACAATGTGACTGCCGTCATATTCACGAGGACGAATTGAATTGAATCTTTCGTTATATAACTTGCAAAGCCGTTCTCTGCGTTGCGGATCTGACCATACCCATTCCTGAAAGCCTTGCTTTATAAGCTCCTGTTTTGATTGAGCAATAGCCGTTTCTTTTTTGTTAAGCACCGGTTTTCTGCTTCCGTCAATATCTTCAACATAATCGAATATACGTACATCCTTTAAGTTCAATGTTTCTTCTATGATCTTGTACGCATTGATTCGAGATGAACCGTATGTGTTATAAGCCTTAACATTACTTCTGTCGTATGATTTCCCGTCAATGCTCCATTCACCTGTGTACTGTGAATAGTGTACAACTATACTGCTTTTGACATAAGCCGGTGTATTTAAAAATTCGTGAACGAATTGTTGTACAACATCGATCGGCAACCAAGTCGAGCCTAACCGTACAGATATTTTGCTTGCTGTCAAGTCTTCAGGCTGAACCTTTCCTAACGCTTCGATATTAATGTTGAATGAAGAATCGGCTTCTGCAAACTTTTTGGCGATTGCAAGCTTTTCTCTGACATTGCCGGACAAATATTCATCTGCCATGAAATACTTAACTTGATTATCGTCATTTCCGTTATAAAGAGGGTTTAAAAAAATTACGCCTTTTAGATCGTTGACAATTTCATCTTCCTCTTTTCCGGTCAGACGTTTCATGTATTCCATATCAATTATAGCTTTTTCGCCGATAGACACAGCGAGTGCTTCGCTTGCCGTATCAACCTGTGTAACAGGCTTATGCGGCATTATCGTTCTCTTAAAGAAAATATCCGCTTTACGTTCAAAATCACCTTCATCGCCGATTATCTCAAGGGCAGATAAAAGTGCAAAAGAACTGTCATCGCCAAAAGCAGATTTGTTAGCTCTGCTGTTGATATGACCGTATTTATTAACGTAAGTGTCGTAAACCGCATTAAGTTTTGCCTGTTCTGCCTTTATCTCTTCATCGGGATAGTCTTCTGATTGTAATTCTATCAGATTGCGAACGCAATCTCTTATTCCGATCATACCCTTAATTCGGTTTTCAGCAGTTGCCGATACCTCTATAGGCGACATACGGGAATTTTCACGGAAATAGATTTTATCGTCCACTACCGTGTAAGAAAAATTTCTTACCGTAGGGTTGGCAGGAATCGAATTATCTTCTTCCTCAAGCTCATCGGTTACCTCATATTCGGAAATCTCTCCGTGTATATTTGCTACCGCTTCCGATAACAATTCTGAAAGATCGGCATTTTCAAACGGCACGCAGGTTACTTCTTCGCCAAAGCGACCGCTTACGGTTTTCATCTCGCCGAGTATCATTTCCGGATTCTGTACAAAATATGAGTTCATTGTGATACCGTTTTCGTCAGTGTCAAGATGAACCCAATCCCGTTCAATATCAACGAGCCTGTCACGCTTTTGCAGGAATAAAATATCTGACACAACCTCTGTACCTGCATTACCCTTAAAGGTATTATTCGGCAGTCTGATTGCGCCGAGGAGTTCTGCCCTTTGTGCTATATATTTTCTGACAGATGAATTTGTCTTCTCCATCGTGCCTTTACTTGTAACAAGAGCCATAATACCGCCGGGACGTAACTTATCCAAAGACTTTGCAAAGAAATAGTCGTGGATAAGGAAATTATACTTATCGTATCTCTTATCAAGCACCTTGAAATCACCGAACGGAACATTGCCGATAACTCCGTCAAAGAAGCTGTCCGGCACATTCACTTCTTCAAATCCCTGTGCCGCTATTGAAGATTTCTGATAAAGCTGCTGTGCAATGCCTGCCGAGATTGTATCAATCTCAACGCCGTAAATCTTTGTGCTTTTCATTGACTTTGGCAGCATACCGATGAAGTTACCGATACCGCAGGACGGTTCAAGCAGGTTACCCTCCTTAAATCCCATCTGTTCCATTGCCTTGTATATGGCATTGATTACATCGGGAGGGGTGTAAAAGGCGGTCAGTGTACTTTCTCTTGCGGCGGCATATTCTTCGGGTGAGAGTATAGTATAAAGCTCTGCAAACTCATTTGCCCACGCTGAATTATTCTCGTCAAAGGCTTCGGGCAAACCGCCCCAGCCGACATATTTAGACAGGACGAGTTGTTCTTCGGGTGTGGCAAATCTGTTTTCAAACTTACATTCTTTGAGTACCTTTATTGCTTCTGCATTTCTACGAAAGCGTTCTTTCTTGCCTACTTGTTCAACGGGATTGGAACGCAAATCAAAGTTATTTCGCTCTGACATCGGAACATCGGGGTGCAAGTCGAAGCTCTTTACCTTTGACTTTTTCCTCTGTTCCCAAGCAGGAGCAACCGGTTTTTGTTCTTTGTCGGATATGTCATTGGGGATTTCATCAAAATCGGCGGTATCGTGAACAGGCTCGGCGATTATTTCGGGAGTTTTCTCCTGCGTTCCGAATTGCCTGTCAAGCTCCTCGTGACGGTCGTATTCCTGTTTTGCGGCGGTAATCAGCGCTTCGCCGAGAGTTTCCCACGAATGCGTAACCTCAAATCCGCCATTGGTGCGGAATGTGATACTTTCCTCGCTTTTTGTTGCGGAAATATCAACATCGTCTATACCGTCCTTGCTGCCGAAAAATTCGATATGGTTGAGCTTGCCGTACATACCCTTTGCAAGCTCCGCACGGACGTCCTCGCCGTTGTGATACCTTGTTGTGATATCCTCAAATTTGTCTGCGGTCATACCTGCGCCGATAAGCCAACGGCTGCTTGTGCCGCTGTATTTCTGCGCTTTTTCGTAATTAAACAGCTTGTCGGCAAGTGTGTCCATTTCATCACTTGCAAGCTGATTGTCCGCAAGCAAGGTGAGATTATCGGTAAGGGTACGGCGGACTTTTCTTTCCTCACGTGAAAGCGTGAAGTCGGGAACTTCCTTAAAACCTACGCTGTCAACAAAATGCGCCGTGATTTTTCCGTTCTGCTTAACGCAGATAATGTCACTCACCGAAAGGGAATGTCCGTGGAAATCTTCGGGACGATTGACGTTGAATTTTGCAAAAATATCCTCAAGCGTTTCGCTTTCCTGCATTCTGCCACGATACACCTGATTGTAATTTTCGCGGTCGGCATACATTCCGTGAGCCTGCATATATTCGCTGTTTGTAAAGCGATAGTCACTTAATTCCTCGCCGTCTTTCAGCTGATAAATGGCATATCTCGGCTCGGTCAGAGCAAGCAGCTTGCCAACGTAATTTTCTTCTCGGCTTGATATATCCTCGCTGTCAGTCATAAATTCCTCAACAGCCTCATCAAAGCCTGCGCTGCCCCTGTCAAGCGTTTCCTGCTTGCAGTTTTCAAGCAGATATTCCATAGGGTCGTCTTTCAGAACTGCATTGAAAATGTCGTCATAGGTGAGGTAGTTGTACACCAGCTGACCGCCTGCGGCACTGTCGGGATTGTAGTAAATCCAAGTGACCTGCTCAATTTCGGGCTGAACGTAGAATTTATCCACATCGGACGGGATTTCGGGCTTCTGACTTTCAGCTTTTTCCACGGAATTTTGCTGAATTTCTTTTCCGCTTGCAGCTACAAGTGCCGTGAGCTTTTCTCTGTAACCCTCAATTTCTTCTACAGAAATCCATTCGGGTTTTGCGTTATCGGAAAACGAGTTATAAAGCTCAAGCATATTATGGATGTGCGTATCAACGTTTTCACCGTCAAGATAGCGTATAGCACCTGCGCCGCCGTTGCCGAGCATATAGTTACAATCGGATTGCATACGGCTTAAAAGCTGATAGCGAAATTTATCGTCCGAGTTTTCTTCTGGAGAAACAGAAAAAGCAGAGGCTTTTGTAACCTCTGCTTCATATTCTGCTATGAAAGCCGTTTGTTCATTGATTGACGGTAACGGCTTAATGTTGCTTAAACGCTCATTATTATCTGCTGAGTAACTATCTCTTGAACTTCGTGCCTGAGATTGTTCATCAGCTGAACCCATTTCATCATATCTTTCGCTTTCAGCTCTTCTGTCAGCCCCTGTTTTACCGACATCTCTTTGATCAGCTCGTCCTCCAGTTTGAGCGCTCTCTGTTCCGTTTCTGCGAGGTACTGTGTTAACTGACAACTCGTCATCAGATTGTAGTACATTATCTTGTGGTGCTGCTTCAGATATTCCTTTTTCATCTGTGCCCATTTGCCGAGTGTTACCTCCTGCTGTTCCGGTAATGAAAGATCCGGAATCAGATAGTCGCCCTGCATTGTGTAAGTGATTTCTTTCATAATTAGAACTCCTTTCGCTATTATAGCTTATATTGTTGTCAGGCATTATCGCCTGTTGATTTTCCTTTTCAATTGCACGAACCGTTTTTGCGACTACACCGAGTCCCATTTTGGCTATATCGCTTGTGGCATATCCGATAGAGTTCAACAATTCATGTGTGCTGAAATATTCTATACCCTCAAAATCGGATTCGGTTAACCCACTGTCTGCTCCAAGACGTTCGGAAATCATATACACTACGCTGTTTTTTACAAGTCGTTTGTATATTTCTTCAGCTTCATCAGTACTTATATAGTCTATTTCACTGCCTGTTCCGTTTCTGATAAAATTATAGATATAGTCATCTATGTTGTCATCCACTGCATTAGATACGCTTTCTTTAATTACGCTTTCAAGACTATCCAAGTCGCTTAATGTGCCAAATGTATTTTTTAATGCTTCCGTAACATCGCTTTGATATTCGTCAGACATTTTCCATACCGGAACTTCTCTTGACCGTTTTGTTCCGTGTGTATCGGTGATGTCAAAGTAGTATTTAAGTCTTTGGCTTTTGCCCGAAGAATCCTCAAATACTGCGATGCCTTTTGCACCTCTGTTGACCCATCTGCCGAATGCTGTGTTCCAACGTTCGATTTCTAATACCGCCGTTGCGTCCGGACGCTGAGCAAACAGTAACAGCTGTTCGTCAAAACGTAACTTGTAATTTCTGCAAGCAGTTCTTAAGAACGATTGCCACGCTCGAGCGTCTTTCGTCACATCGACAATGATTTGATCGTACAAATCATTTATCAGTTCGTACTTCCTTGCCATATCTATACCTCCGTTTTTTCTGCGGCTCACTTCTTAGTAAGCCGTCATCATTTTATATAAAAAGTCGGAGAATAGATTTCGCCGACTTTATTATAACACTTTTCGTTGCGTTTGTCTATCATTATAACATTAAATATTAAACAAATTAAAACTGGATTTTTTGTTGCTTCTGCTATTTTTCTTTTCTGAGTTGTTTCAGTAGTTGATCAATTTCCGTTTCGTTTTTCCTAAGGAAAACTATATTATACTTATCGCCTTTTTTAAAATAGGCAAACTGTATACCGGATCGCTTTATGTTGTCAAGCAATTCGGGGGCAACCATTCTATATTTAGGTTTCTCACCGTTTACTGCGGCTAAACGTTTTATTTCTTTGTTTAGTCTGTTATTTCGTTCATACTCTGTTTCCTGCTTGCTCTCATCCGCAGGGTAGAGAATTTTTGTAATGAGTTCTTTGGTGTCCGGCATAAACGCAACATTATATTTCCCGTCGTCCTTAGGAAAAGCCGCAAGCTCGATTTCATTCAATTTTAAAAGCTCGAGCTGAATTTTTGTAACGATCATATAGCTGAGCTTTGTATTTGAAGAAGCGGCGAGATCTTTTAATCGTTTGTATTTTTGTGAATTGATCAACTTATCTGACTGCTGTTCAACTTGCTTGCTGTCATAACCGAGAGCTTTGCAGATTATCTCTTTATTATTTTCTTTGACTGTAATAACCGCTGTCTTGGTTTCTAAATTCACATTTGCACTGTAGAAAATCGGAAGAACAATAATTTTTCCAAGCTGATCTGCCGGAATTTTAACAGCAAAATTGTTGCCCTGGGCTGATATTAGATCTCCGTATCTGATGTTCTCGCACCAATATTTAGTTCTGATTATATTTGTATCATCTGTAGTCCTATTGGATAACCGGTAGCTTTTATGTTCTCTGTACTTTTTTCTATTCGGACTTATGAAAAGTGCACACAGTATTGTAAATAATATTGATTTCCGAGTTCCTGTCGGAAATCGACTCGTGTGATAGTTTGTCCTATACTGTTTTGTCAAACATCTGTAATTATTTGCGTACCTGTTGTCCTGAGAAAATGACCAGGATTCAAACCTTTGCCATTCGTTAATATTTTTTCTTGCGCAGGTTTTCTTCGATTGCAAATTTAAATTGCTTGTATTTGTATCAGCAAGATTTGTTGAATATCCCATTGCCTTTTCAAGCTCGGCTTTGGTATATTGACTTCCGAACTGTTTTGCAATCGAAGAAAACCTGCGCAAGAAAAAATATTAACGAATG
>ERZ809407.1929-NODE-1929-length-15818-cov-9.449597_pt1 | contig 15818 bp, 11 predicted proteins | sample MGYA00520792_ERZ809407 | MGnify/ENA primary metagenome ERZ809407 (study PRJEB31576, sample SAMEA3212665) | Homo sapiens | biome: human-gut; feature: human gut; material: fecal | place: Sweden | collected 2012 ...
GTTGCCTATCTCATTTTTTGTTGTAAGCTGAAACTGCAATGAACCAACTACAACAGAAACAGTATACAGGAAGAAACAGAATACGAGGAAGTGTTCATCGATGGCACAAGGAAATCATTGAGATACCGCTGTTTTATCCTCTGGCCACGATCTTCTGAGCGCCGCATAGGAAATAAGGAAGTTTGCAAGCCAACCTGCCGGGACTGCAAGCCAAACAAAAGCAATGCCAAAACGCGGTGCACAAATCAAAGCAACAGACAAGCGGATCGCAAGGTTTACCATATTTGCAATAAGAAACGGCCGCATGATTCCAAGTCCGCGAAGAACGCCATCGGTTGCCATCTTGATGCCCATGAAGATGAAAAAGTAACCAAGCCATCTCATATAATCACCGGACACCTGATAGGCCAACGCGGTTCCGTCTTTTCCCAGGAACAACGAGGAGATCTGTGTGTGCAGTGTTTCAATGACCACGAAAGCAAGAACTGCAAAGCATAGATCCAACACCAGTGCAGCATGATAACCTTTTTTGATACGCTCAAGTTTCTTTGCGCCAAGATTCTGGGATACAAACGGCGAAACTGCATTGCCGATGGATACGAAGATCAGCGAAAAAACATTTTCTACCCGCATCGTTGCCGCATACCCGGCAAGTGCCTGTGTGCCGAAGGGATTTACCACTGCCTGCACGATCATCATACCGATAGACACTGTGGACTGCTGCAAAACCGATGGCACCGCAATGCGAAGCATGGAATACAGCTCCTGCCGGTCGAACCTGCTAAAGGAGCTCTTGTATTGCCGCATCCGAGACAGAAAGATCAAAAACGAAAACACGGCAGAAATTCCCTGTGCGATCAAGGTCGCAAGGGCTGCACCAAACACCCCCAGACCAAGACCAGCCACCATCCAGAGATCCATAAAAATATTCAGGATAGATGAGAAGATCAGCAGTCCCAACGGAATTTTGGATTCACCGATGGAAGTGAACATGGTGGAAAGAATGTTGTACATGAATAGAAACGGGAAACCCACAAAGTAGACACGCAGATACAATACTGCTTCTTCCAATATATCGGCAGGGGTCTGTAATCCGCTCATCATGAAATGGGAAAAGCAAAAGCCAAAGACACCAAGGACAACGCTTAAGATCAAAAAGCTGATCAGGGACGTTGACACAATGGTTTTCATTCTACCATAATTTTTTGCACCAAAACAGCGGCTTACAAGCACACCTGCGCCCACACCAGCCCCAAGCGCCACACAAATAAAAACATTGGTCAGTGCAGCACAAGCACCAACAGCCGCAAGTGCCGAGGAGCCAACAAATTGACCAACTATTATGGAATCGGCCATATTGTATACTTGTTGAAAAAAGCTGCCAAGGATCATCGGCATCGCAAAAACAGTCAGCGCTTTAAGGGGTGGATCTGTAATCAAATATTCATCTTTCGACATGAATATATTCCTTCTCAAAATCGTTTATCGCAAATTTTATCGCAAGTCAAGAAATTATAGCAGTTTGCGTTTTTAATGCACAAGCAACATCCGCAAACTGCATATCGCAAATATGCTATTTTGATAGGCACTATTTTTGAAAATTGCGATAGTGCAGCATTCAAACGGCATTTTTGCGATATGCAATTCACCGCTGCTGCATTAAAAAGTTGAATTGCTATAAGTTGAAGAATTAAGTCTCCACGCCCTCGAACTGGCTGTTGTAGAGCTTGGCGTAGAAGCCGCCCTGCGCCAGCAGGGTATCGTGGTCGCCCTGCTCCACGATGTGGCCGTCCTTCATCACGAGAATGACGTCGGCCTCCCGGATGGTGGAAAGGCGGTGTGCCACGATGAAGCTGGTGCGGCCCTGCATCATCCGGGCAAAGGCTGCCTGGATACGCACCTCGGTGCGGGTGTCGATGGAGGAGGTGGCCTCGTCCAGGATCAGCATCGGGGGCAGACAGAGCATCACGCGGGCGATGCAGAGAAGCTGCTTCTGGCCCTGGCTGATGTTGCCGCCGTCCTCGGCGATGACGGTGTCGTAGCCCTCGGGCAGGCGGCGGATGAAGCTGTCGGCGTGGGCAGCTTTGGCCGCTGCCACCACCTCGTCGAGGGGGGCGTCCGGCTTGCCGTAGGCGATGTTCTCCCGCACGGTGCCGGCCCGGAGCCATGTATCCTGCAGCACCATGCCGTAGCTGCCGCGCAGGGAGGCGCGGGTCACGTCCCGGATGTCGGTGCCGGAGACTTTGATGGAGCCGCCGTTGACATCATAGAACCGCATGAGCAGGTTGATGAGGGTGGTCTTGCCGCAGCCGGTGGGGCCGACGATGGCGATGCGCTGGCCGGGCTTGACGTCCAGAGACAGGCCCTCGATGAGCGGGCGGTCAGGCAGATAGCGGAAGGAGACGTCCTTGATCTGGACGTGGCCGTCCGGCACGAGCTTTGCGGCGTTCTCCGCTTCGGGGGTCTGGTCTTCAGCGTCCAGCAGCTCGAACACGCGGGCTGCGCAGGCCAGAGCGTTCTGCAGCTCGGTCACGACGCCGGAAATTTCGTTGAAGGGCTTGGTGTACTGGTTGGCGTAGTTCAGGAAGATGCTCAGCTGGCCGATGGTGATGCCTCCGGCTACGGCATAGATCGCGCCCACGAGGCCGACGCCTGCGTAGACGATGTTGTTGACGAAGCGGGTGGCGGGGTTGGTCATGCTGGAGAAGAAGATGGCCTTCAGGCTCACGTTCTGCAGTCGGCCATTCACCTCGTCAAAAGCCTCGAGGCTCTGGGCCTCGTGGCCGAAGGCCTGCACGACCTTCTGACCCTCTATCATCTCGTTGACAAGGGCAGTCTGCTCGCCGCGTACGGTGCTCTGGCTCTGGAAATACTTGTAGCTGCGCTTTGCGAGGAAGCTGGCCACCACAAGGCTCAGCGGGGTGATGCAGACCACCACCAGCGTGATAGGGACATTCTGCTGCAACATGAAGAGCAGGGTGCCGAGGATGGTCAGCACACCCGAGAACAGCTGGGTGAAGCCCATCAGCAGGCCGTCCGCGAAGGTATCCACATCGGCCACCATCCGGCTCACGATGTCGCCGGAAGGATGGCTGTCGAGGTAAGAGAGGGGAAGGGTCTGGATCTTCCGCATGGCGGCGTTGCGCAGGTCACGGCTGACTGCGAAGGTGATGCGGTTGTTGCAGACGCTCAGCAGCCACTGCGCAAAGGCGGCGACAACCGCCACCACGATGATCTCGTAGATGATGCGCAGCACGCCCGCAAAGTCCACGGCACCTTTGCCCAGCATCATGTCGATGGCGCTGCCGCAGAGGATGGGGATATACAGCTGGGCCGCCACGCTCACAGCGGCCACGATGAGGCTGCACACCACGAAGAAGCCGTAGGGCCTGATTTTCTGCAGCACCCGGGTCATGGTGGCCTTCTGCTGTTCAGGGGTCAGCTTGCTTTTTGCTTTTGCACTCATTTCTGCGCATCCCCTTTCTTGAACTGGCTCTCGTAAATCTCCTTGTAGACCGGGCAGCTTTCCAACAGCTCGGCGTGACGGCCAAGGCCCACCATGCGGCCATCGTCCAGCACGATGATCTGGTCGGCGTGCTGCAGGCTGGCGGCGCGCTGGCTGACGATGAAGACGGTCAGATCGCCCGGCAGAGCAGCCAGAGCCTTGCGCAGGGCCGCGTCGGTGGCGTAGTCCAGTGCGCTGGCGCTGTCGTCGAGGATGAGGATGTCCGGCTTGCCTACGAGGGCGCGGGCGATGGTCAGACGCTGTTTCTGACCGCCGGAGAGGTTGCGTCCGCCCTGCTCCACCGGCTCGTCGAGGCCGAGGGGCTTGGCTTTCACGAACTCCGCAGCCTGTGCCGTTTTCAGCGCAGCCCAGAGGTCGGCGTCGGAGGCATTCTGGCTGCCCCAGAGCAGGTTGGAGCGGATGGTGCCGCCGAAGAGCTGGGCCTTCTGCATGACCACGGCTACCTTGCCGCGCAGGTCGGCGCGGGGGTACTGGCGGACCGGTCGGCCCATGATCTCCACACTGCCCTCAGTGGCGTCGTAGAAGCGGGGGATGAGGCTGATGAGGCTGGATTTGCCGCTGCCGGTGCCGCCGATGACGCCGATGGTCTGGCCGCGCTTGGCGGTGAAATTGATGTCAGAGAGGCTGGGTGCGCCTGCGCCCTTGTAGGTCAGGCTCACATGGTCGAAACGGACGGCGTCGTCGGCCGTTTCCGCCGGAACATTGCCGGTGAGCTCAGCCGGGAACTCCATGCCGGGCTTTGTGTCCAGAACCGCCTGCACACGGCCTGCACAGGCCAGAGCCTTGCTCACCTGAACGATGAGGTTGGCCAGCTTGACCAGCTCGACCAGGATCTGGTTCATGTAGTTGACCAGCGCGATGACGTCGCCGGAGGCCATGCCGCCGATGCTTATCTCGATGCTGCCTACATACAGCAGCGCCACGATGGCAAGGTTGATGATAACGTAGGTCAGCGGGTTCATCAGGGCGGAGATGTGGCCCACGTGGAGCTGCATTTTGGTCAGCAGCTCATTGGCGTCCTCGAAGCGGTCCACCTCGCTCTTTTCCTTGTCGAAGGCGCGGATGACGCGCACGCCGGTCAGGTTCTCGCGGGTGAGGCCAAGGACCCGGTCAAGGCGGGTCTGCACCGACTTATACAGCGGCCGGGTGATGACCATGACGCCGAAGACCACGACGCTCAGCAGCGGGATAGCCACCACGAAGATGAGGGCGGCGCGGAAGTTGACCGTAAAGGCCATGATCATGGCGCCAATCACCACGAAGGGGCTGCGCAGGAACAGGCGGAGGAAGAGGTTCAATCCGCTCTGCACCTGATTGACATCGCTGGTCATCCGGGTGATGAGGGTGCTGGTGCCCATGGTGTCCATCTCGGAAAAGCTCAGCGTCTGGATGTGCTCAAACAGCGCATGACGCAGGCCGGTGGAATAACCCACGGCGGCTTTGGCCGAGAAGTATTGGGCCGTCAGGCTGCACGCGAGGCCGACGATGGCCAGAAGCAGCAGAATGCCGCACCGCACGAGGATGTAGTGGAAATCGTGGGCCGCGATACCCACGTTGACGATGTCGGCCATCACAAGCGGCACGAACAGGTCAAACGTAGCTTCCAGCATCTTGAAAAGCGGTGCAAGCACGCTCTCGCGCTTGTAATCGCTGAGATAGCGAAGCATTTTGTTCAAGGCTCGATACTCCCTTTCTTTAATTTCTTTAATACATTTAGTCGAGACGCTCCTTATTATAACGCACTCCCAGCAGGAATGCTATGTTTTTGCCGAAGAAAACCGGCTCTGGAAGCAGATTTCGGCTCCGGAGATTGAGAAAACCGGAAAATCCTGCTATACTGGAAGGGAATCTCAACGGAAAGAATGGTGGATGCAATGGCAAAAGATGGTGCGGCACGGCTGCGGCTGCGCCCGGTGGGCGCGGCAGACCGCAAAAAGCTGCCGGAATACGGGCCGCTGGGTACGGGCTGTCCGGCGATAGAGCGGGCTGTGGCAGCGCTCTATAAGAGCCAGAACGAGGAGAGCTTCTGGGCGCTGATGAACGCCATCAACTATGCCCTCGAGCTGGACACCAGGGTCCTGGTGCCGCTGGAAGCTGCGTCCGACCAGCCGGACGGGGCCGCCCCGTGGGCGGAGCATCCTGTCCCGGCGGAGAAAGCGAAAGACCTGCAGCCCTGGACCCTGCGTACCCAGAAGGGCCGGTGCTACCTGCCGGTGTTCACCTCCGTGAAGATGGCAGAGGCCGATAAAGGCACGGCCAGCCGCCCCATGGCGGAACGACTTCTGGCTTCCGCCATGCAGATGGCGCTGGACTCGGACAGCATCGACGGCGTGGTCATCGACCCGTGGACCAGCTCTGCCACGCTGGACTGCTCGCTTTTGAACGGTCTGCTCCACGCCAGCCACGACACCGATGAGCCGGGCGAAGCGGAGCTGCGGGCCGGCAACCATGCCATGGCCGAGGAACGCTGGGACGACGCGATGCATTATTATCAGCTCTCTGCCGAAGAGGGCTGCGCCGAGGGCCTTGCCATGATGGGCGAGATGCTCTACGAGGGCCGGGGCTGCCGCAAGAGCCCTGCACAGGCCCGCAAATTCTGGAAAAAAGCCGCCGACGCCGGTGATGTGGCCGCATGGGTGGCGCTGGGCGACGATGCCATGGTGCAGGGAAAAGGAGCCGGTGCGGCTCTGCGGGCCTACCGCAAGGCTCAGAAGCTCTGCGTCTCCACCCCCGACATCGCCTATATGCCGCAGGTCTGCCTGCGGGTGGCCCAGTATGAGACCCAGTATATCTCCCGCAAAAAGGCGCTGGCTCAGCTGGCTGAGGCGAAGCAGGGCTTCCTCGTCCGCAAAGAAGAGGGGGACGAGACGGCCCAGAGCTGGCTGGACGAGACGGAGGCCGTCATCCGCCAGCTGCTCGAGAGAGAATGAGCGGAAACACAAAATCTTTACAAATGCTCTAAGAAATCGTCATACGGAACCGATATGATATTGAAGGAAAAATATGCGCGTCGCAAAAACAGAGAGGACGACCAGAATGAGCAGAGTGATCGGTATTGACCTTGGCACCACGAACAGTTGCGTGGCAGTGGTGGAGGGCGGCAAGCCTGTCGTCATCACCAACGCAGAGGGAGAGCGCACCACCCCCAGCGTGGTGGCGTTCACCAAAGACGGCGAGCGTCTGGTGGGCGGCGCGGCAAAGCGCCAGCTTGCCACCAACTCCGGCCGGACGGTGTCCAGCATCAAGCGGCATATGGGCAGCGACTACCGCGTCCACATCGACGGCAAAGACCTGACTCCGCAGGAGATCAGCGCCATGATCCTGACCAAGATACGCCGCGACGCCGAGAGCTACCTGGGTGAGCCGGTGACGGAGGCCGTCATCACCGTTCCCGCTTACTTTGACGACAGCCAGCGCAAGGCCACCCAGGATGCGGGCCGCATCGCGGGCCTGAACGTTCTGCGCATCATCAATGAGCCTACCGCCGCCGCTGTGGCCTACGGCCTTGACAACGAAGCGCCCCAGAAGATCCTGGTCTACGACCTCGGCGGCGGCACCTTCGACGTCTCCATCATCGAGATCGAAGACGGCACCTTTACGGTGCTGGCCACCGGCGGCGATACCCGCCTCGGCGGCGACGACTTCGACCAGCGCATCGTGGAATACGCCGTGGCAGAGTTCAAGAAATCGGACCGCATCGACCTCTCCCGCGACCCCGCCGCCATGGGACGCCTGAAAGAAGAGGCCGAAAAGGCCAAGAAAGAGCTGTCCAGCGCCCTCTCGGCCCAGCTCAATCTGCCCTTCATCGCTGTGGGCAAGGACGGCCCCCACCACCTCGATCTGACCATCTCCCGCCCCCAGTTCGAGATGATGACCGGCGACCTGCTGGCACGGACGGTGGCCCCGGTGCAGAACGCACTGCGGGATGCCGGCATCTCGGCTTCGCAGCTGGGCAAAGTCCTTCTCGTCGGCGGCAGCACCCGAATGCCTGCCGTCGAGCGTCAGGTGAAGGAGCTGCTGGGCTGTGAGCCGAGCCACAGCCTCAACCCCGACGAATGCGTGGCCATGGGTGCCGCTGTGCAGGGCGGTCTGTTACAGGGCGGCGGCAAGCTGGCTGGCGCTTCCGGTGCAGCGGCGCAGGGCCTTGTGCTGATGGACGTCACCCCGCTGACCCTCTCCATCGAGACACTGGGCGGCGTGGCGACCCCCCTCATCACCCGCAACAGCATGATCCCCACCCGCAAGAGCCAGATATTCACCACGGCCCGCCCCATGCAGACCAGTGTGGAGATCAACGTCCTGCAGGGGGAGCGGCATTTCGCCCGCGACAATAAGAGCCTCGGCAAGTTCAAGCTGAACGGCATCCGGGCCAGTTTCTCGTCCAAGCCCCAAATCGAAGTCACCTTTGACATCGACGTCAACGGCGTTGTGAAAGTCTCGGCCAAAGACCTCGGCACCGGCCGGGAGCAGAACATCACCATCACCGGCAGCACGAACCTCTCGGAGAATGAGATCCAGCGCGCCATGGCCGACGCCGCCGCCTACGAGGCCGAGGACAGCCGCCGCAAAGAGCGGCTTGACCTCCACAATCAGGCCGAGGTGCTGGCCTACAAGGTGGACGAGGCCCTCTCCAAGTGCAAGAAGGAGCTGGATAAAGAGGAGAAGAACCGCATCAAGGCCGATGTGGCGAATCTCCGCCGCTACCTGCGGAAGGATAAGCCCGAGAAGATGAACGAGACGGAAGAAGCGAACCTCCGTCAGGCCAAGAGCCAGCTGGAAGCATCCGCAAACCACCTGATGGTGCTCTATGCATCGGAGCAGAGCGAGAACGGCTCGGATGGAACCATTTGATAAACAGTAAGCCCCCCGCTGTGTTTGCAGCGGGGGGCTTTTGCGTCTGAGAGAAAAAGTATCTATGGAAAACAAAGAGGAGAGAGGGAAAGCTTATCGGCCAACGATGAGGTCGCGGCGGCCGCGGAAGCCCACGGTGAGGCGGGCGCTGCTGCCGAGGTGGCGCAGAGTGACCCGGGTGCCGGACTTCTGGCCCTGGCACAGCAGAGTCAGGTTCAGGGTGGTGGAAGTCTTGTCGGTCTTGAGCACCAGAGTGCTTACGCCCTGATTCATCAGGGTCTGCATATCGAGGATGGTGGTGCGGAAGGTGGCGTTGTCATCGGGGACGTCCAGCGTCAGCACGCGGCCTTCCTGACGGGCAGTGTAAAGCACCTGCTTGCCCAGCAGGCCCTTGACGGTGTAGCGGGCTTCGCTCTTCTCCACCGGCGTGTCAGAGGGCAGGGGGGTCTCGTCGGAGATCATCATCACGTTGCCCTGAATGGGGTTCTCCACCGGGGAAGCGTAGCCGCCGTAGTTGGGGTCTACCTCTCCCACCGGAACGTCAGAGTGGAGGGCGATGTCGCCCTGAACCATGACCTCGGACGACTGAGGGGGCAGATAACCGGCAACGGTCGCGTCCTCGGCGTCGGCGGCAAAGGCACCCACGCTCATGGCGGCGGTCATGGTCAGCAGCGCGGCAGCAGCGGCAGCGCGGCGGGCAGTGTTCTTGTTCAGCAGTCTCATAGTAGTATCCTCCTGTAGTTGTAGGGAGTCAACCTCTCCGTCAGCGCTGGTGCGCTGACGGAGAGGTTTATCCCAAATGCTTTTATCAGCGGTACGGCGTATCAGAAAACCGCCGTATCTGTAATGAATACGGATACGGAGGCTGGATTATTGCAGAGATCCTATTTTAATTTTCGCTGGGATCTTTTTCCTCAAGGATCGCCATGAACTCGTCGCCGGTGATGGTCTCCTTTTCATAAAGGTACTTTGCCAGCTCGTCGAGCTTTGCACGATTGTCGGTGAGGATCTTGACGGCCTTTTCGTGCTGGGCCTTTACCAGCTCCACGACCCGCTGGTCGATCTCGCGCTGGGTCTGGGCCGAGCAGGCCAGCGAGGTGTCGCCGCCCAGATACTGGTTGTTCACCGTCTCCAGGGCCACCATGTCGAACTCTTTGCTCATGCCGTAACGGGTGAGCATGGCGCGGGCAAGCTTGGTGGCCTGCTCGATGTCGTTGGACGCGCCGGTGGTGATGGAGCCGAACACCACTTCCTCGGCGGCACGTCCGCCGGTGAGGGTGGCGATCTTATTTTCCAGCTCTTCCTTGGTCATCAGGTAGTGGTTGCCTTCTTCGACCTGCATGGTGTAGCCCAGTGCGCCCGAGGTGCGGGGGATGATGGTGATCTTCTGCACGGGTGCGGAGTGATTCTGAAGCGCCGCTACCAGTGCGTGGCCGATCTCATGGTAGGCTACGATGCACTTTTCCTTGTCGGTGAGGATGGAGTTCTTCTTCTGGTAGCCGGCAATGACCACCTCGATGCTCTCCTCAAGGTCAGCCTCGGTCACGCTCTTGCGGCCGGCGCGCACGGCCCGCAGGGCGGCTTCGTTGACGATGTTGGCCAGCTCTGCGCCGGAGGCACCGGAGGCCATCCGAGCCACGGTGTTGAAGTCGATGCCGGGGGCAAGAGCGACTTTCCTGGCGTGGACCTTCAGGATCTCTTCGCGGCCCTTGAGGTCGGGCAGCTCCACAGGAACACGGCGGTCAAAGCGGCCGGGGCGGGTCAGGGCCGGGTCAAGGGAATCCGGACGGTTGGTGGCCGCGAGGATGATGACGCCGCTGTTGCCCTCGAAGCCGTCCATCTCGGTGAGCAGCTGGTTCAGGGTCTGCTCACGCTCGTCGTTGCCGCCCAGCTGGCCGCTGTTGCGCTTCTGGCCGATGGCGTCTATCTCGTCGATGAAGACGATGCAGGGGGCTTTTTCCTTGGCCTGCTTGAACAAATCACGGACTTTGGAGGCGCCCATGCCCACGAACATCTCCACGAACTCCGAGCCGGAGATGGAGAAGAACGGCACGTTGGATTCGCCCGCCACGGCCTTTGCCAGCATGGTCTTGCCGGTACCCGGAGGGCCGACGAGCAGGATGCCCTTGGGCATCGAGGCGCCGATCTCTTCGTATTTCTTGGGGTCGTGCAGATAATCGACGATCTCCTGTAAGTTCTCTTTGGCCTCATCCTCGCCGGCCACATCCGCAAAGCGGATGCCGTGGGTGGATTGGACGTAGACCTTGGCGTTGGACTTGCCCACGCCGCCGAACATCATGGCACCGGGGCCGCCGCCTGCCTTTTCCATGAGCTTTTTGTTCATCTGGTTGCCGATAAAGCTGAACAGCAGGATGGGCAGGGCAAACCAAATCAAAAAGCTCAGCACCGGGGAGCCCTGCTCCACGATCTCGCTGGAAAACTCGGCCCCCGCGTCGTAGAGGCGCTGGGTCAGGCCGGGGTCGTTCATCAGGCCGGTCTTGTAAATTTGCTTTTCGTCTTTATCGGTAAAGATGATCTGGTTCGATTCCACATCCACCCGGCCGATGTCTTTGTCCTCGGTCATGGACATGAAGGTGCCGTAGTCCACTTCTTTTACCTGCCGTTCGCTCATCCACGGCACGAGCACGAAGTTGAGCAGCATCAGCACCAGTAATACAATGGCGTAGTAAATAGCCAATGGCTTTTTGGGGGTCTTGACTTCTTTCATGGGGGTCCCTCCTTACGTTGCAAACAGCATACCACGACGCCATTTCAGAAACCAGCGTTTCGAGGCGAACTTTGCAAAAACTTCGCAGATTCTTAACAAAACCGAGGAACAAGGAGGCCGTCCGCTTGACAAATCAAATCACTTTGACTATACTGAACATACAAGAAGGTGCTGTCCGCAATGGTCAGCTTCCCTCGGTTAAGTCAAACAATAAGAATGACCGCTTAGCGTGGAAGGCTGTGGGCGGTCATTTCTTATTGTTATGTATCTCTTTGAAGATAGCCCATGAGATCTGAAAGGTAACAAAGACTGCTCCGCCCAGCAGGCCGAGCAATGCGATAGTTTCCGTCAGGGTCATAAGTCATCCCCCCTTTCGCGTTTGCGTCCGGGGGAAGCAACAATAAGGTTTCACACCCCCGGAAGCTTGCCGGGGAAGCTAGACCACCTTTTTATGCAGACAGCACCTGGATACCGCCGCTTCGGGCGGTATTTTTATTTTACCATAGTTGGTGATATAATACAACAAAAATAGGATCCACCCGCAAATTTTGAAAATTTATGCTGCTATTTATGTGAAATCGTTTCATTTTCATTGTGAGCAAAACTGCTTGACAGGGGCGGCGGGTTTTGCTAAAATGAAACCACTTTGAACAAAGCGCAAATGCGTTGACGGGGAAAAAACGATTTTCTTCTGCGTACAGAGAGCCGCCGGATGGTGCAAGGCGGTGCAGAGGGTCTCGGTTACTGGCCCCTGAGCGGCAGGACTGAAGCAGACAGTAGGTCCTGACGGAAGCCCACCGTTATAAGGGCAGCGATTCGCCTCAAAAAGCCGATCGTGCAGAGCGGCTGTGCTTATGGCACAGCAAAGAGAGTGGTACCACGGGTGCCCTGTAACAGAAATTACAGGCTCTCGTCTCTCAGGGGATTTCGTCCTTTGAGAGACGGGAGCCTTTTCGTTTGTTAAATTGCTAAAAGGAGTCAACCTCTCCGTCACGCCTACGGCGTGCCACCTCTCCTATCGAGGAGAGGCCTTGGCATTCCGTAAAGCTTTCCCTCTTCGCCAGAGGCTCCCCTCGGTAGGGGAGCTGTCGAGCGATAGCGAGACTGAGAGGTTGATACAGAAAAACGGAGGAAAACAAAATGATGGACGCTACCAAGTACGCACCGGGATATTACCCGGTCCCCGCCGGTTATGACAGCTGGGTCAAGAAGGACCACATCGAGAAAGCTCCCACCTGGTGCAGCGTGGACCTGCGCGACGGCAATCAGGCCCTTATCGTCCCCATGAGCCTCGAGGAAAAGCTGGAATTCTTCCAGATGCTGATCAAAATTGGCTTCAAGGAGATCGAAGTCGGCTTCCCGGCCGCCAGCGAGACGGAGTACGAGTTCCTCCGTACCCTCATCGAGAAGAACATGATCCCCGACGATGTCACCGTGCAGGTGCTGACCCAGTGCCGCGACCACATCATCCGCCGCACCTTCGAGGCTGTCAAGGGCGCACCCCGTGCGGTCATCCACTTCTATAATTCCACCTCCGTCGCCCAGCGTGAGCAGGTGTTCCACAAGTCTAAGGAGGAGATCAAGCAGATCGCCATGGACGGCGCAAAGCTGGTCAAGCAGCTGAGCGAGGAGTATGAGGGCAACTTCCTCTTCGAGTACAGCCCCGAGAGCTTCACCGGCACCGAGGTGGACTACGCCGTTGAGGTCTGCAACGCGGTCCTGGACATCATGCAGCCCACCCCCGACCGCCCCATGATCATCAACCTGCCGGTCACGGTCGAGATGAGCATGCCCCACGTTTACGCAAACCAGATCGAGTATTGCGACAAGCACCTCAAGTACCGCGACAGCGTCATCATCTCCACCCACCCGCATAATGACCGCGGCACCGGCGTCGCCTGTGCAGAGCTGGCCGTTCTGGCCGGAGCTCAGCGGGTGGAGTGCTGCCTCTTCGGCAACGGCGAGCGCACCGGCAACGTGGACGCTGTGACCCTCGCCATGAATATGTACAGCCACGGCGTAGACCCGAAGCTGGACTTCTCCGATATGCCCGCCATCTGCGCCACCTATGAGCGGGTCACCCGGATGCACATCTACGAGCGCACCCCCTACGCCGGCCAGCTGGTGTTCGCCGCCTTCTCGGGCAGCCATCAGGACGCCATTGCAAAGGGCATGGCCTACCGCAAGGAGAAGGGCGACCACCGCTGGACCTGCCCCTATATCCCGGTGGACCCCCACGACATCGGCCGCACCTACGACGCCGACGTCATCCGCATCAACAGCCAGAGCGGCAAGGGCGGCATCGGCTTCGTGCTGGAGCAGAACTACGGCTACAACCTGCCCGCCAAGATGCGCGAGGCGCTGGGCTACAAGGTCAAGAGCGTGTCCGACCACAGCCACAAGGAGCTGAGCGCAGGCGAAGTGCTCCACATCTTCGAGGATACCTTCCTCAACAAGTCCAAGCCCCTGTCTGTCGTCGAGGCCCACTTCGCACAGGTCAACGGCATCACCGCCACCGTCACGCTGGATCTGAACGGTCAGCGCAAGGTGGTCACCTCAGTGGGTAATGGCCGTCTGGATGCTGTGGCAAACGCTATCCAGAGCGCCACCGGCATGGACTTCCACCTGGAAACTTACTCCGAGCACAGCCTGGACGAAGGCTCCACCTCCCGCGCCGCTTCCTACGTCGGCCTCGAGTGGGGCGACGGCATCGTCACCTGGGGTGCAGGCACCGATACCGATATTATCGTGGCCGGTATCCATGCACTGGTCAGCGCGATCAATAATAAATAAAGAGAGATTTTTGAGAGAGTATCAAAAGGAGAATGAACCATGGGAATGACCCAGACGCAGAAAATTCTGGCCGCACACGCAGGCCTCGCCGAGGTCAAGGCAGGCCAGCTCATCAACGCCAAGCTCGACATCGTGCTGGGCAATGACATCACTACCCCCGTCGCCATCAACGAGTTCGAAAAGGCGGGCTTCAACGGCGTGTTCGACAAAGAGCACATCGCCATCGTCCTCGACCACTTCGTTCCCAACAAGGACATCAAGAGCGCGACCCAGTCCAAGCAGTGCCGCGAGTTCGCCAACAAGTACGACATCCTCAACTTCTACGATGTGGGCCAGATGGGCATTGAGCACGCTCTGCTGCCCGAAAAAGGCATCGTGACAGCCGGTGACTGCGTCATCGGTGCCGACAGCCACACCTGTACTTACGGCGCACTGGGCGCATTCTCCACCGGCGTCGGCTCCACCGATATGGCCGCCGGCATGGCTACCGGCATGGCGTGGTTCAAGGTGCCTGCCGCCATCAAGTTCGTGCTGAACGGCAAGCTGCCGCCGAAAGTTTCCGGCAAAGACCTCATCCTCCACATCATCGGTATGATCGGCGTGGATGGCGCGCTGTATAAGTCGATGGAGTTCACCGGCCCGGGCGTCGCCTCCCTCTCCATGGACGACCGCCTGAGCATCTGCAACATGGCCATCGAGGCCGGTGCCAAGAACGGCATCTTCCCCGTGGACGACATGACCAAGGCTTATCTCAAGGGCCGCAGCCAGCGCGAGCCGGTGTTCTATGAGGCCGACCCGGACGCCGAGTACGAGAAGACCATTGAAATCGACCTCTCTGCCCTCGAGCCGACCGTCAGCTACCCCCACCTGCCCGAGAACACCCACCCCGCCAGCGAGGGCAAGGACATCAAGATCGACCAGGTGGTCATCGGCAGCTGCACCAATGGCCGCCTCGAGGATATGGAAGCCGCTTACAACATCCTGAAGGGCAAGCACATCGCAAAGGGCGTGCGCGGCATCATCATCCCCGCCACCATGGCCGTGTACAAGGAGTGCATCCTCCGCGGCTGGACGACGGCCTTCATCGACGCGGGCTGCATCGTCTCCACCCCCACCTGCGGCCCCTGCCTCGGCGGCTACATGGGCATCCTCGCCGAGGGTGAGCGCTGCGTCTCCACCACCAACCGCAACTTCGTGGGCCGCATGGGCCACGTCAAGAGCGAGGTGTATCTGGCTTCGCCCGCTACCGCTGCCGCCAGCGCACTGACCGGCTACATCACCGACCCCCGCACGGTCTGAGAAAAGGAGAGTCACCCATGAACAACGCAAACGGTTCTGTTTTCAAATACCCGGATAACGTGGATACCGACGTCATCATCCCGGCCCGCCACCTGAACACGCAGGATGCCAGAGAGCTGGCCAGCCACTGCATGGAGGACATTGACAAGGACTTCATCCACAACGTCAAGGACGGCGACATCATGGTGGGCGGCTGGAACTTCGGCTGCGGCTCCTCCCGTGAGCACGCACCGCTGGCCATCAAGACCGCCGGGATCTCTGTCGTCATCGCCAAGAGCTTCGCGCGCATCTTCTACCGCAACAGCATCAATATCGGCCTGCCCATCATGGAATGCCCCGAGGCCGTGGACGCCATCAGCGCAGGCGATACGGTCAGTGTGAATTTTGATACCGGCGTCATCACCGATGAGACCACCGGCAAGACCTTCCAGGCCGAACCCTTCCCGCCCTTCATCCAGAAGATCATCGCCGACGGCGGTCTGATGAAGTCGCTGACGAAGAAGTAAAGTTTTTGCTGTGAGTTCGCGCGCCTGTGGCGCGGGGTCAGAGCGCTTTTGCATTGGGGCTAAGTTCTCTTTTGCGTGCCAAAAGAGAACCAGAAAAGCACCAGCGATTTCGACG
>ERZ809407.1937-NODE-1937-length-15770-cov-12.801018_pt1 | contig 15770 bp, 15 predicted proteins | sample MGYA00520792_ERZ809407 | MGnify/ENA primary metagenome ERZ809407 (study PRJEB31576, sample SAMEA3212665) | Homo sapiens | biome: human-gut; feature: human gut; material: fecal | place: Sweden | collected 2012 ...
AAAGAATATATACCAAATTGTTGTGTGAAGTATATAAGAAAATAAATGGAGGAACTGTAAATGGCAGAGAGTCAATACATTAATTTTAATACTTATAAAGGCGTAAATTACAAACCAATATTGTTAAAATACGACGAAGAAAGTAACCCTTTATTAAAGACAAATAAAGGCTTAAATATAAATGAATATGGTTTGATGGATATAATTTTACAAACTGAAACTAGAAGTGAGATTCAGGAATATCTTTCGAAAAATATAGGAACAAATGACATAGAAATTAATGGCGTACAATTTAAATTTACTAATGTTGTCTGGGATTTTACTAGTCAAATACCTACTGAAAAAAAGAATATAAAATCACTACACAGTGATTATATTTATGACTTTAAACATACACTGAAATGGTCTGATTATTATCAAACAATATTTCGATTGTTTATGTTAAATCATTTATTACAGTTCGGCTTGCATCGTCCTTTTGTTAAAATCGATTTTCGGAGTGTTTCTTTATTTATAAAATATTTGGAAAAGAAAGAAATTAAAACGATTGACGATATTTCTTTAAGGGATATTGTTAGTTATTTTAACACTTTTAAAGTCAAAGAACACACATTATCGAAATACAAAACATCCGTTAAAAAACTATTTGATTTTTATTTTAAGATTACTGATTTACAAATCGATGAAAACATCATAACATGGCTGAATACTACAAATGTAACAAAGCAACGCATTGAAGCCGAAGGAAGTAAATACCCATTATTGCCTCAGTCCTTTATGTCAAATTTAATTCAAATATTAAAAGAGGAGATTTATAAGGAAAATACAACATTGACTGAAGATTATAAAATTAGCTGCGGATTGCTTTATTTGATTACACAAACTGGAATTAGACCTCATGAACTCGTAAATATTCCTTTTGATTGCTTAGAAAATAAGAGTAAATATGGAATTGAGATGTATAGTTTTAGATATTATACAACTAAAAATATATATGGTACTGGGTGCACTGAAGTGGAGACATTTGCAACCAAAGAAATGGTAAAAGTAATTAAACAAATCCAGAATTTAACAACAGGATGTAGTACTCTATGCGGGAACATACCTTATGAGACGATAAAAAAACATTAGGAGACATATGTTTGAATTACTCAACCAGATTAGGTAATATAACAGCAACTCCAGATACAAGATATAGTACGAAAGCAATAAAAATGCCTGATGGTAACTATATTAATATTCCTCATATGAAACAATTTAGAGTATATGTTAATAGTGAACTTAAAAGACGTGGAATGAGTACATTCCAAATTGCAAAAATATTTGGTCATCATGACGAAAAAATGTTTGACTATTATGAGAGAACAATAGAAGACAAAGAAAATGATGAGTACACTAAGATGATTATTAGTGACATTTTGGATGATGAAACTTATGTTTTAGGGCCAAAAGGGGATGAGTACACAGAAGTGATTTTAGACAGTAAGAATAAAACAATGATGGAATTATACGCAAATGATTTGTATGATACGAATGAAGAAAGTTTGAACGCAGATTTGTCCGATGAGATTAAAGTAAAAGTGGTTGAAAATGTAGTGAAATATATGAGCACTCATTATCCAATTAGACAGCTTTCAGCAGGATGCTGCATCCGTCCACATGTACTAGCAACATGCGAAAATTCACGTGGTGCTGATGAATATATGTGTGCTTATGGTCTGTGCGCAAACCAATGTCATTTTTATTTCGACAGCGATACTTATTACAATAAATTTAAAGAATGGAAAGAGATTGTATTTTACAATATCAACGAGGGTCATATTATCTATGCCGAAAAGGAGCTTTTTAAACTCCAAAAAATGTTGAACAATAAATTAGTCCCCGAACTTTTAGAATTAAAACGAATGCTCGAAAATAAAGGCATTGAAGGTATATTAGCCAAACACGCAAATTTAGAAACTATAATCAAAAATCTTGATTCCATTGAAGGGGAGGTAAACGAATGGAAAAATATGAACATAAAGAAAGCAATAAGCCTAGCACACAGAAAGTTAACGATACAATAAGACATTTTGTCCCAGATTTTGATAAATACAGTAAAAAGGAACAGAATATGATTAAATGTGCCGCATCCTTATATTTGAGGAAATATGAAGTATACTTACAAACACTGCGAGATGCCAACTGCATAAATATTGATATTTCTGGATTTTGCAAAGAGTATGGAATTAGTAGAATGGCACTTTATAAGAAAGATGAAAAAGGGAATTCAAAGTATCACAATATTATAAGTATTCTCAATAAAATGAGCTTGGAATTGGAAAGTGTAAAAATCAAAAAAATTAGAGAAACCTTAATTGAAAAAGATGAGGACGCTAAATTGTTGGATAGTTTGCTCGAACAGCAGATTGAATATTTTGAATTAAAAGATGAAAATGCTGAGCTGAGAAAGAAAATAAAACGTCTAGAAAAAGAAAACAAAAAGCCAAATAAGAAATATTCATTATTAAATTAGTACAAAAAAAAGAGTTCAACCATTATCTAATTGAACTCTTTTTTATATCGAAAAACCAAAATATCGTGCAAACTTTTGATTTTCAAATATTTCGTAATTATTTTATCAAGATTTAGAATGTAGAAATAACCAACATTAAAAGAACTATAGTATATTAAAATAATTAAATTCCCATAAATACGGTATAGAAATCGCTTCGCATAATATAAATTATGTAACATTATTGTATTTTGTGAAGCTGCTCACAAGTCAAACCTGAGGTTTACACAATGCCTGATTAGCCAATTATCGCATAATATCTCTTATGTTATATTTATAGAATTAAAAATGGAGCAGATTTTTAAATAAGTCTGCTTATTTTTATATTTTAAGATATTTGGAAATTCAAAAACATGTTGATATTAAAATGGAAACCATCAATACAAGTTTTATATCATTATTACTTGAACTAATACATATAGTTGTACGTTTTTTGATGTACACGATAAATCATAGAGTCTTATTAAATTCCATAATATCGCATCTTCTGATTTGAATCGAGACGTACAGTTGTCCATCTTTTTGATTTTCACGGCAAATCACAGAGTCTACTAATCACGTGTTCTAACATAATATAAAGATCCTAATGCGACTTCTATAATAATGTATGGGACAGTCATTAAATAAGCTGAATACGGATGTAGATCATCAGCAGCATACTGCATATCATTGATTTTTAGTTTGCCAGATTTGATTTCTTCAATCTTCGTTTTATACATATGAACACGATACGGACAAACTACAGCACTCCTAAAATATTTTTATTAGTATATCACAAACTAATATGTGAAACACTTCACAAATATTTCTTTAATTCTTCTAAACTATTCAACGCATCACGTCTACCTATGTCATAAATTTCTTGTAGATGATTTGGATCCTTTTCAATCATCGCACACGCAATTGGTTTTGAGGGTCGAATCACAAATATCTGTCCTTCCCTTTCAAGCTTATCGATTGTATCTAATGTTTGATTATATACAATATGTCTATTTTCTAAATCGTGTTGTAGATTTGGATATTCCTTAAACGCCTTTTTTATAAGATTTATATATTTCATTGGCTTTTTTCGATAGGTATGATCTCTTGTCAAAACTACAACTGTCTTCTTTGTTCTTTCCAACATCCAATCCACTGGAATCGAATCTGAGACACCACCATCTAATAATTCATATCCATCTAATTTAACAGGCTTTGAAACAATAGGAATCGATGACGATGCACGAATCCACTCAATATCTAGAGCATCTCCATTTTTAATTTCATGATATACAGGTTTTCCCGTACGAATATCTGTACATACAACGGTAAAACGCAACGGATTCTCTTTAAATACCTTTGTATCAAACGGATCCAATATCGTAGGCACGACCCCATACGCAAACTCTTTATTATAAAGATCTCCCGTTTTAATAAAACTCCATAATCCTGAATATCTTGGATCTCTACAAAAACGCTTGTTGTAGCGCAAAGCTCTTCCAATCTGTTTAGATTTGATGTTGCAGCCAAAGGCAGCACCTGCAGAAACTCCAACAACCTGGTTAAAATCAATGTGATTTTCCATAAATACATCGATTACACCACTCGTATACATACCTCGAAAGCCTCCGCCTTCAAGAACTAATCCTTTTTCTTCTAACATATACATCACCAAAAAAATTATAAACAATGTGAACCAAAAAGAAAAGGACTTATTCAAGTCCAATCTTAAATGTATTTGATTTTCCAAATGCTTTCGAATTCATATGAACCACAAAAGGCTTCGTACTCTTATCCGTAAAATCAGGAGCTGCCTTTTCAAAATGGAATTCAATTTCTGTATTTACAGTTTGTTTTTTATCCAAGAAATACAATACATACCCAGTTACATCCGCTTTAAAACTTTGTGTTTTAGGCGCCATACCATTCGTTGTAAAATCATGACTTTTGATTTCATCCATATTTGCGAAATCATACTTGTTACTAAGATCGACACCTTCTAAAGTAGCACTCGGCGTTAAATATGGAACAATGATACGAGAATGCGTTTTATTCTTATAAGTAATCTTAATATTTTTTAATACTGTTTCCCCATTTTCATATACACAACTTGCCTTAGATGCATCTACACCAATCTGAAGTGTATCATCCTCAAAGAAAGTATATTTTGCATCCTTTGAATCCTTTACATTTTTATCACTGGCCTTACGAATATCAAAGGCTTTAAAAGGCAAGAACTGTTTCTTGTTGTTAAAAGAAAGACCCAAGTTTTTTTGATCATTGTTTGGAAATCCAATATATCCATAAATATACGTATTTTGGCCCTTATTGATGATATAAGAAGGCGTAGACTGATATTTATCAATGACACTAATATCTTTTTCATTGTCATCTGTTACAGTATAAATTAAATTCTTTGTGTCATACGGCTTTTTACCCTTATTTTCAACACTTGCCAAATAATAGTAGTACGTCGAATTATCTGTATCATTTGTGATGGTTAAAACATCCAACAATTGACAAGATACATTCTTCTTTAATTCCACATTATTTTCTGGTTTAGAACAACCAAATAAAGATAAAGATAAAACACATACACACAGCATAGATACTATTTTTTTCATGTTATTCTCCTATGGATTGCAGTTTTTACAAGGCGAATACCCCTGAGCGATTAGTACATCTCTAGACTCACTTGACTCCAACTTATTTACATCATTCATCAAACGAATGCTTGCACAAGTAGGCATATGAAACTTATGTGTTTTTACATTTAAAACATAAGTAGAAGTATCCTCTGTAACTTTATATTCCTTTATAATATTGTCATTTGAGCGACTTGAATCGCCCGTTTTATAATCAATTGTGATACCTGGCTGTACGTTATAACAAAATACATTAAACGATACACCTTGTCCTTTATCTTCTACAGAATACGCCTCAATCTGTACACCATCCGCAATCAAATTATCACCATCATAAATAGGTGTAACCCGATATAAAACATGATGATTTGTCTTTTTTATGTAGTCAGATACTTCATTTTCAAACGGAAGCATACCCTCTACATTTAAATAGCGCGTACCCGTCATTAAGTTTTTCCGATTCGCATTCTCACCCGTTAATTGATATCCAATCAAATGACAACGATTATATAAATACTTCCCATCAATTCCCTTATAACGTACTGTATGCCACCCTGTGGGCTTTACAGAACCAATACTTTCTCGTTTTTTTGTTGGCATTAGATCCTTTGACACGTTCGCATACGCAACCTGTGGCCGATCTAAAAAATCTAGATTCGAGTACGATTCAAAACTCTTTGTATTCATATCCTTCGAACTGAATACAGGCTCATTATCATGTATCTCTACATAAGGATTGCCATTATATTCAGGTATCTCATCAATCTCATAAGCCAATATAGGCGTGATCAATGTCGATAGAATAATGAACATGGATATAATAAATTTTCTCATACGATTCCTCATATATTTGACATATATAATGTCAATATAACTTATATACTAAAACCATGAAAGGAGTGAGTGATAAAAAACATGGTACTTCATTATCGTTCGAGTCAAAAATGTAATAAACCCCCTATGTACTATGTTTTTAGATGTCTTATGACATCTTTTTTTATATCTCTAATTTCTTAAATACAGCCTCACGAGCCATCTTTTCAAACTTATCTTCCAATGGCTTTAAATCACTATATTTAAAATCCGGATTTCTTTTTTGTAGTGCTTTTGAAATCACAAAATCAGCCACCTCAGGATTTTTTGGAAGTAAAGGACCATGCAAATAGGTACCTAGAATCTTTCCATCATAGAATCCTTCATAACCTGCATTAAAGCTGTTACCACAACCCTTCACAACTTTTCCTAAAGGATGCGTTACATTTAATGTTTGACCCCCATGATTTTCAAAACCAACGATACGCGTTTTTAAACCATCTAAATTTGTATCAATCACAACATTTCCAATGCAACGACTACCAGCTTTTCCCGTATCCGTATAATAATCATAGAACTGTAAACCAGAAATCTTCTCATTGTTGGCCGCAATATAATATTGACCAAACAATTGATAACCACCACAAATCAAAAGCACAAAGGTCTTTTCATCTATGGCCTTCGTTATATTTTCTTTACGCGATAATAAATCTGGAATTAAACTAATTTGTTCCTTATCTGCACCACCACCTAAGAAAATCAAATCATATTCACTTAAATCTTTTTCTTCACCAATACCACAAGTATCGAGTTCAAAAGGAATACCACGATCTAAACAACGCTTCTTTAGAACCATCATATTTCCCTTATCCCCATAAAGATCCATAATATCATGATACATCCAAACTACTTTCATAGACCCATCTCCTTCTTGATCGCATTACGCGTAGGAAGTAATGCCGTATATGTCGCAATCGCATATGTCGTACGCTTTGTAGCTAATGCGGCTTTTACGGCAATGTCCAAAGTATCGACAACACTTAAAGGACCTTTATAGCCACCATAATAGATTCTTAAAGCCATATCATTTGCACGAAGACCCGTACAAATAATTTCCTTTGTGCTATCTTTCATAATCTTTTCAAAGAAAGTATCATAGATCCAACTCACATCTGTACCATCCTGCTCACGATCATTCAATACGATCACAATTGTCTTATCCGAATCATCTTTTTCAATGACTTTCATAACTTCGTTGGCACCCGTAGGATTTTTAACCAAGTTTAAAATACATGTCTGTTCCTTTGATGTGAATGTTTCATTTCTTCCCGCAGGCTGAGGCGCATGACTAAATACAGACTTAACACAATCTTGTGAGATACCATAATTTTTTGCGACATTCAATACAACGGCACAATTGTACATAGAATACATTCCTTCATACGGAGATTTATAATGTACTCCATCACTCGAAAATGTTTCTTTATCCAAATCAATATTTTTTAAACAAATGTCCATTTCCGGCGTTTGAAAATCACACTTTGAACAATGGAATTTACCAATATGTGAATATTGATAATAACTGTATTCAAGTCTTGCCCCACATTTAGGACAAAATTTTCCTTCACTTGCCTCTTTTGTCGTTTTAACCGAATACTTGTTCTCATCCATTCCAAAATAAGAGAATGAAGCATTTTTCGCTACTAAATTGAGTCGTACGACATTAGGGTCATTCGCATTTAAAATCAATCGACCCCTATATGAAGGCAATACCTTTTCAATTGAATCGATCAACTGTTCCATTTCACGAGCACGATCTAATTGATCACGAAAGAAATTATTGACCACAAAATCTGTAACCGGAATAAATGGAAGGATATGTCTTACATTCAATTCATCGCATTCTAATACAACCGCATTGGCTTTGATTTCACCATTTAGTTTTGCGTGAGTCAACAACGTAGTGACAATACCAGCCTTTAAATTATCTCCCTTACGATTGGAAATCACGTTGTATCCAGCCTTTTCAAACAAGTCTGTAATCATATTGACCGTACTCGTTTTTCCATTTGTACCCGTAACTAAAATGACAGGCCCATTAAATTTTAATTTCGATAATATATTCGCATCGACTTTACAGCCAATCGACCCAGGCATCGATCCACCCCTACCAATTAGGTGTAGCCCCCAGGCACTGAGCTTTGTAGATAATATAGATAAAGTTTTCATAACTACTCCTTTTCCATACTCCTTTATTATACAACAATTGAAGTTGAATTTAAAAATTGAAACACATATAATATTGATGTTAGGAAAAAACTAACTAGAATAGGTGGGACAAATGAACGAATATTACCAATCTCCTCTTTCACAGAGATATGCATCTAAGGAAATGCAGGCATTATTTTCAAACGACAAAAAATTTACGACATGGAGAAGACTTTGGATTGCTCTTGCGGAGGCAGAAAAAGAACTTGGATTAGACATTACCGAAGAACAAATCGAAGAATTAAAAGCACACGCTTTAGATATCAACTACGATGTCGCAAAAGCCAGAGAAAAAGAAGTACGTCATGATGTTATGTCACACGTATATGCGTATGGAGTACAATGTCCAAAAGCTAAGGGAATCATTCACTTAGGGGCTACTAGCTGCTACGTTGGTGACAACACAGATTTAATTATCATGCACGAAGCTTTAGAGCTTGTACAAAAGAAAATCGTCAATGTATTAGAAAAATTAGAAGAATTCGCATTAAAATACAAAGACATGCCATGTCTTGCGTTTACTCACTTCCAACCAGCCCAACCAACCACTGTAGGTAAAAGAGCTAGCTTGTGGGCACAAGACTTATATATGGACTACATTGAAATCCAGCATTTATTAGACAATAAAAAATTATTAGGATGCAAAGGTACAACAGGTACACAGGCAAGCTTTATGGAATTGTTTGAAGGAGATACAGACAAAGTTAAAGCTTTAGATAAAAAGATCTGTGAAAAATTAGGCTACGACCAATATTTCGCAGTCAGCGGACAAACATATACTCGTAAATATGATACACAAGTATTACAAGTTTTAGTTCAAATTGCACAAAGTGCACACAAATTCAGTAATGATATTCGTTTATTACAACATATGAAAGAAATCGAAGAACCATTTGAAAAATCACAAATTGGTTCAAGCGCAATGGCCTACAAACGTAACCCAATGCGTTCAGAAAGAATGGCAGCACTAGCTAATTACATCATTGCCGATTCCATCAACCCTGCAATTACGGCAAGTACACAATGGTTTGAAAGAACATTGGATGATTCCGCAAACAAACGTATTTCGGTTGCCGAAGCCTTCTTAGCTACGGATGGATTATTAGATCTTTACTTAAATGTAAGCGATGGTTTAGTTGTATATCCAAAAGTTGTAGAAGCTAACTTATTAAAAGAACTACCATTCATGGCTACAGAAAATATTATGATGGACGCTGTTAAAGCTGGTGGAGACCGCCAAGAATTACACGAATTGATTCGTCAACACTCAATGGCAGCTGGTCGTGTGGTTAAAGAAGAAGGTAAACCAAACGATTTAATTGACCGTATTGCACAAGATCCAAAATTTGGCATGACAAAAGAAAAAATTCTTTCCATCATGAAACCAGAAAACTTCGTTGGACGTTCTGTTCAACAAACAGAAGAATTCTTCAAAGAGTTCATCGATCCAATTCTAGCGAAAGAAAAAGATGCATTAGGAATGCATGCCGCAATTAACGTATAAAAAATGAGAGCTCAACTTGAGCTCTTTTTTAATACAAATTTGGGATTGGATTCTTTTTATTTTTTTTCATGATCTCTTTATAATTTGGCATCCAAGTGCATAGTAAATCATAGAATTCTTTTGAATGGTTCAAATGATACAAATGCGCTAATTCATGAAGAATGATCGCATCCACAAATTCTAAAGGCATAAATATAAGATTTACATTGAAACAAATCTTATGTTTACTTGGTGTACAGCTGCCCCACTTACTTTTATAAAAGCCATATTGTAAAGAAATATCCTGTATGTGTAATTGTTCGCAAAAGAATTCAAAACGAAGATCGATATACTTTTTGGCATTCTGCTTCAAAAATAGTTGAATCAACTTTGTATCTGGATACAAATATAAATCATAATCTTCAACATAACACTTTCGTTGATCAATATAATGTAATCTATATTCGTTGCCCAATAAAGGAATCTTATCATTTTCTTTTGAAACAGTATACTTGCTTAACTGATTTTGGATCCAAGTTTCTTGTTCTTTGACAAAATCATCAATTTCCCTTTTAGAAACATAGAAAGGAGCGCTCACCTGAACGACTCCTTTGACTACACGTATTTTTATTTTTTTACAATTGGACTTACGATGAAGTACATACTCCATTAGGCAATATCTTCTAAGACTTCAGTCGCAATATCACTTATATACGCATCTACTTTTTCTTGTTGTTCCTTAGAATATGCATCATATTCATTGATATCACGAATTAAATCCAACATTGGAAGTGTTCCATATAATTTTGTACAAGTCGAATTGCATAATGTTTCCACATCTTCCTTCTTGTAGAATTCAATTCTTTCATGACAATTTGGACATTCCAAATATGCCATATTTTCAATGATGCCAAGAACTTTGACTTCCATCTTCTCACACATGTGACAAGCTTTTTCTACAATCATACTTACCATTGGCTGAGGCGTAGATACCATCACAACACCTTGCACCGGAATGGACTGCATAATTGTTAGGGCAACATCTCCAGTTCCAGGAGGCATATCAATCAATAAGACATCCAAATCACCCCAAACAACATCTGTATAGAATTGTTTAACAACCCCACCAATAACTGGACCACGCCAGATCACTGGATCAGATTCAGATTGTACCAAGAAGTTTAAAGACATCACTTTAATACCTTCTTTGGATTCAATTGGAATCAATTGCTGCTTTTCATTTCCATACGCATGCTGGTTTGTCAAAGCTAAAAGTCTAGGAATACTAGGACCTGTAATATCCGCATCCATAATACCTACTTTTAAACCTTTTTTAGCCATTGCCTTAGCTAACATGACTGTAACTGTGGATTTGCCAACACCACCTTTACCAGACATTACAGTGATAATATTTTTGATGTGGTTATCTGGATTCGATTGAATTCCACATGTTTCACTGTTCTTACCACATTTTCCTTGAGAAGGACAACCTTCACATGACATATACTATTCCTCCTTTGGCTTTTCTATTTTTTGAAAACAACGATCATATACACTTGTTAAACGCTGATCTTGAATATGTGTATAGATCTGCGTCGTTTGAATGTTTGAATGTCCCAACAACTCCTGCACGATTCTAAGATCCGCATCCCCATCTAAAAGATGTGTCGCAAACGAATGTCTGAAACTATGTGCTGAGATTTTAGAGTTCAAATTTAATTCATTCACTTTATTTTTGATCATTAAATGCACATATTGCCGAGTGCAACGACGGCCTAAACGATTCACAAAAAAATACGAAACATTCTTTACATCCCAAACACTACGAATGGAATCTAAATAATATTTCATCTGTGAAATACAATACGAAGATATCGGAATCACACGTTCCTTGTCCCCTTTACCTTTGACCTTTAAGATACCTTCCGCCAAATGTACATCATTCAATTTTAACTCACAAAGCTCACTTACACGCAAACCACAAGAATATAATACAACTAATATCGTTTTATTATATTGGTCGATCTGATTGTCTTGAAAAGATGAAAAAACTTTTTTTACCTCATCCACCGATAAATAGACAGGCAGATGTTTAGATGATTTCATCCCATGAATTAATAAAGACACATCTTTGATTTCAGGATGCGCAATCGATATCTGCAAATGAAAAGAATGAATACTCGCAATCATACGATTGACACTCGAGGCGATGTGATCTTCGGCATAGACATCCAAAAAGTCTTCAATATCCAAAACTGAAATGTCTTCGCACAACAAAATATTTCTTTTACCTAAGAAATTTAAATACACCTCAATATCATGAAGATACGATTGTTGCGTTTTCTTTGATTTTCTTTGTAGAACATTCAAATATAAGCGATAATCCTCAAATGCGTCTTTTAATTCCATAAATGTATTATAACACAAATCAAATGTAAATTGGTTCTAATACCTTCATGTCACAATTTGACTCTTTTATGGCTTCAATCAAAACCGATTTTACTTGGTTGTCACGATGATCATATGCGAACTGCAAGTTACGAATACTAAAGTGATTCGCATACATAACTTTATTGATCTCATTTAAACGATTCGGACGATGCACCATATAAAAGCGCCCATAACTCTTCAATAATCGATTCGCATGAAAGACCAATTGTTCCAATGTCAAATTCTCTTCCATTCTCCCCAAATGACGAAAATTCAATTGTTCCGGAAGCTGATTGGCATCCATTTTAAAGTATGGCGGATTGGAAACAATCACATCAAACAAATCATCTTCATATTTTTGTATTGGCTGATTGACAATTTTTACAGGATGCTTGATAAACATATCCGCATTCTTTTGAGCAACCTTACTAGTCTGTTCTAATATTTCAACACCCACAAGTTCTTTGACATTAAACTGATCAAAATAAACGAGTAAAGCCGCATTATTGGTACCAATATCTAAAATACGCTCCTGTTTTTTTAAATGCACAAATTTAGCTAAAAGTTTTGTATCTGTATTAAAACGAAAATGCTCATTATCTTGATATAACTTCAAGTTTTCATCCATAAAATAATCTAAAGTTAAACTCAACTGGCATCCTCCTTCTTCAATAAATCACTCGCCTTTATAAAACATTTACTATCCATTTTTTCATTCAGACGATTCAATATATAATCCGTATTTTCTTGTGGAGCTTCAAATAAATCCATCTGTTCTACAATCTGTTGGGCATCTTTTAAAGACCCAATATGTACACCTATATAGCGATAGCCAATGGGTTCAAAATATTCTTCTAACAATTGCCGGCAAGCCCCAAAAATCATAGGATACGTATTCGCATACTGACTTAAATTCATACTGTGACACACATTATGAAACGCTGTATCTCGTAAAGTTAACGTAACAAGTTTTCCTTTTTGGTTTTCTTGCTGCATCTTATGCGTTAGTTCTCGAACGATATTCTCAAGACAACTATTCACTTCATCAATTGAATATAGATCATTGGAATAAGTTCTAGAAATCGAAATACTCTTTTGTGTAGTTGAATAACATAAAGTCGCACTCGAATTCCCTCTTGCCTTTTGAATCAAAGAATAAGACGATTTTCCCAATCTATGTATGATCTTTTGTTCATTCTTTTCATCCGCAAAATCACCAATCGTATAAATACCCATTTCATTTAAAATAGGCACGCTCTTTTTACCAATGCCATTCATTTCATGGATCTTTAAAGGCCATAGTTTTGTTGAAAGCTCTGACTTTCTTAAAACCGTGATTCCTTTGGGTTTACGCATGTCACTCGCCATTTTCGCAAGAAAACGATTGGGCGCAACACCAATCGAACAATTCAAATGACACTTTTCATAAACACCATTTTGAATTTCAAACACAAGATCCAAAGGCCTTTTATAGCGCTTAATAATATCCGTTACATCCATGTAACACTCATCTATACTCGCCGGTTCAATTTGATGGGTAAATGTTTTTAAATACGCAAAAAACTGAGCGGACATGGAACGATAATAGCCATAATCACCTTGGATCAATACTAAATCTGGACATAGACGCAAAGCCTCATAAACAGGCATCGCACTATGCACACCATATTTTCTAGCTTCATAGTTCGCAGTTGAAATCACGCCTCGCTTTGAAGTGGAACCTACCGCAACCGGAAACTCTTTTAAATCCGGATTCTTTATTTCTTCACAACTCGCAAAAAAGGCATTTAAATCAATATGTAATATGACTCTAGCCATGAATCTTCACCCATAGATCTTGCATCGATTCTTTTGCTTTTTGACTCGCTTCCCCACTTGTCATTACAGCTAATTCTTGAATCGTTTTGTCTTGATCAAGTTCTTGTACACTTGTGATGGTTTCACTTGCAGATGCCTTTTTATTGACCAAATAATGCGTATTGGCATAGACGGCAACACTGGCCAAATGGGTAATACATAAAACTTGGTAATTTTTGGATAAAGCCTTCATCTTAGCACCCATAGCTAAGGCAACTTTACCACTCACACCCGTGTCAATTTCATCAAAGATGATGGTTTCAATGCCGTTCGTTGCTTGGAACACCACTTTTAATGCCAACATCAATCTTGAAAGTTCACCTCCAGATGCAGAAGCACTCAAACTTGAAAAATCCTGTCCTAGATTCATAGAAACTAGAAATTCAATGTCATCAATTCCATTGCTGGAAGGTTTCTTTTCCATACAAGAAATCATAAAACGAGCATTTTCTAACATCAAGTCTTTACAATGTTCCATCACTTTTGATTCGAGTTCTTTAAAACACGCTTTTCTTTTCAATGACAATTCTTTTGCCAACTTCATATATGCCGTAAACGATTCTTCTTTTTCTTTTTCCAATTTGTCAAACACATCCTGCCGATGAATGATTCGATCGATCTTATCTGTGATACTCTTTTTAGACTCCATTAAACTCGTATATGAACCACCATATTTACGATATAATTTCTTGATCAAATATTGACGACTTTGTAGACTATCCAAATCTAAAGAATCATTAGAATGTGTATCACGCATATGCTTCAATTCTTCATCCACACTTTGTAAAGAATAATATAGATTTTTGAATGATTCTTCATAGTCATTTAAGATGGGTGATTTTGAAGCTTGTTTATATAAAGTATATAAAGAATCTAACGCTCCATTTTCTTTATCAATTTCATATAGACAAGACGAAAGATCCTCTGAATTTTTATACCAGCTGGTTGCCTCGTGAATCTGATCATTTAATGCATCCAATTCATCTTCTTGAATGTTCGCATTCTCAATTTCATCCAACTGTGTCGTTAAAAATTCCAATTCGGCATCCGAAAATTCTTCGTTTTTTAATGTTTCTAATTCATGTAAGACATTTGAATACTTCACATACGCTTCCTTTACAGAAGCTTTTAAATCCATAGTCTTCGCATAACTATCCAACAATTCCATTTGAACAGATGTGTCCATTAAACGATACGTATCCATTTGCGAATGAATATCGACCAATAGATTGACAATCTTACGCACAAAAGATAGCGTCGTGATCTGTTGATTGATGCGTACGGTACTCTTATTATTATTTAAAATAGTACGCGAAATAATCACTTGATCATCAACTTCAAAGCCATTCTCTTCTAAGATCGCATTGACTCTATCATTCGATGTTAAAACCATCGATAAGATTGCCTTATCTTTTCCATTACGAATCACATTCGATTTAATACGATTCCCACTCAAATAGCCAATCGCATCAATCAATAACGATTTACCAGCACCTGTTTCTCCGGTAATCACACTCATTCCATCTGTAAAGTCTATGATACAAGATTTAAATAATACATAATCTTTTACTGACAATTGTTCAATCACAAAACCACCTCAAGTCTACTTACTATTTTAACGTAAATCTAAAGGAAAATAAACGATTATAATCCATGTGAACGAGAAAACAAGAAAAGACTTTTTCAGCGAAAAAGTCACACGTCTAAATGACGTGCCCGGTTCGTTTCCAGTCGTCCGGTA
>ERZ809407.1940-NODE-1940-length-15745-cov-33.027852_pt1 | contig 15745 bp, 10 predicted proteins | sample MGYA00520792_ERZ809407 | MGnify/ENA primary metagenome ERZ809407 (study PRJEB31576, sample SAMEA3212665) | Homo sapiens | biome: human-gut; feature: human gut; material: fecal | place: Sweden | collected 2012 ...
ATTCCAACTCGTCGAGATATTCCTTGGTCTTGGCTTCGTCCTGTGTCTTGGTAATAAGACCCACCAGCACAGCGGTTTCCGCCTTGACTTCTGATATTACAAATTCTTTCATTCTTTACGTACGTATTATTATAGGTGCAAAGATAATAAAAAAAAATCTCTTATTATATATATAAGGTGAAAATTATGTTTTTTTTATGAAAGGGACCGCAAGGCTACGGGGCGGAAATCGGTATTTGTGAACGCAGAAATCGACATGTCTGAATGCTGAAACATTCAAAAACTCAAAAGCCTCGACGTGATGTCGGGGCTTTTTGGCATTAAATCCCTTTAAATTAGCGAAAAGTGTCAAATTTTTAATGATTCTTCTCCTCTTTCTTCAAGATTTTGCTTATCTTTGCAGACATTAAAATAAATCAAACCTAAAAAGAAAATAAATATGAAGCAAAAAATGAGTATCGCTGGTATTTTGTTGCTTGCTGCTTTGGGTATGCAGGCTAACAACTATACAGTGAAGTCGCCAGACGGTAAATTGGTGGTGAATGTTGCTTGTGAGGGAGGCAAGGCTTCCTACACGGTAGATTACAATGGCAAGCAGATGCTGGGAACTTCGGCGCTCGGTCTGGTTGCCAATTATGGTGATTTCTCAAAGGATCTCACCATGGGCATCCTGAAGGGTGGGGAAGTGAAGCCGCTTGCCTACAAGATGACCCGCATCAAGAAGAGTGATATCCAGAAGGATGTGGTGGATGCTACCATCGGTTTCCTCAACAGCAAGAAGGATTCCATGACCCTTCATCTTCATGTAAGCAACAACGACATCGCCTACAAGTATGAGATGAGCCGTCCTAAGAAGGATAATCCTAAGTCGGTGATTATATATAATGAGGTGAGCGGATTCAATTTCCCGGAGAAGACCACTACCTTCCTCTGTCCTCAGATTACTCCGATGACCGGTTGGGAGCGCACCAAGCCATCTTATGAGGAGGAATATACTCCGGATGCTCCGATGAACGTGAAGTCGCAGTTCGGTGTGGGCTATACCTTCCCATGTCTCTTCAAGGTGGGCAACGACGGTTGGGTATTGGTCAGCGAAACCGGTGTGTCGAGCGCTTATCCAGGTTGCCGTCTATCTGATTACGAGCCGGGCAAGGGCTATACCATCGCCTTCCCTCAGAAGGGTGAGAACAATGGCATCGGTTCCGAATATGCCGGTATCCCATTGCCGGCCGAGACTCCCTGGCGTACCATCACCGTGGGTTCTTCGCTGGCTCCTGTCGTAGAGACCACCATCCCTTACGATGTGGTTGAACCATTGTACGAGGCAAGTCAGACTTACAAGCCATCCCGCTATACCTGGAGCTGGCTCATCTGGCAGGACAATTCCGTTAACTATGACGACCAGGTGAAGATGGTGGATGTTGCTGCTGCCCAGGGTTATGAAGCCATCTTGGTAGATGGCTGGTGGGACAAGCAGATAGGCAGAAAGCGCATCGAAGAGTTGAGCAAGTATGCCAAGAGCAAGAAGGTAAGCCTGATGCTCTGGTACAATTCCAACGGTTTCGAGAATGATGCTCCTCAGACTCCTCGTCAGATTATGAACAATTCCATCGCCCGCAAGAAGGAGATGGCGTGGATGAAGAAAATTGGCGTGGTAGGTATCAAGGTGGATTTCTTCGGTGGCGACAAGCAGGAGACGATGAAGCTTTATGAGGATATCCTCAGCGATGCCAACGATTATGGCTTGGAGGTGATCTTCCATGGTTGCACCATGCCACGTGGCTGGGAGCGCATGTATCCTAACTATGTTTCGAGTGAGGCAGCCCTGGCTTCTGAGAATGTATATTTCACGGATTATCATGCCAAGAAAGAGGCCTTCGAGATGACGATGCATCCGTTCTCAAGAAATGCCGTAGCCAGCTTCGACTGGGGTGGTGTGATGATGAACAAGTATTTCTCTAAGGACAACAAGAGCCGCCACCAGCGTTATACCAGCGATGTGTTCGAGATGGCTACTGCCATCACCAATCAGAGCAGCGTAAACTGCATCTGTCTCTATCCTAACAATTTGCAGGATGTACCACAGTGGGAGTTAGATTGGCTCAAGAATGTACCAACTGCATGGGAGGATACCAGGTTTATTGCCGGTTATCCTACCAAGTATGTGGTGGTGGCTCGCAAGTCGAGTGTCGAGAATGGTTCAGGTGCAGCGCTTACAGCCGGCAGATGGTTCGTGGGCGGTCTGAATGCTACAGACAAGCCTCTTGCCCTGACCTTGGATTTGCCGATGTTTGCGGGTAAGACCGTTACTTATATCACCGACCAGCCAAAGAAGAAGGGCGAGAAGTTCTTCACTTCTGTCAAGAAGACCTTGAAGGTTGGAAAGGATGGCAAGGCAAAGGTGGTAATTCAGCCTAATGGCGGTATCATTATCGAATAAGCTTCAAGTTTTATAGGCATCGGTTGCCTACGTGAAAAGGTTTATAAGCATCGATTGCCTACGTGAAAAAGTTTTTTTCTCGAAAAAAGTATCAAAGTCTCATTTTTGCTTGAAAAATAGGCTTTAAATACTTGATATATAAGATAATAATAAAAATGAGACTTCTCGGTTTTTGAGCCGAGAAGTCTCATTAATGTATCATGGAAGTCTCATAGGCTTTTTTAATCCTATTTCACCTGTAGATGTTCTATGGTTGTGTCAATATAATCAGGATAAGTCATGGTGATGTGTCTGCTTTTTTAGTTCATCAGTTGGTCTCTCTATGCCCTCCGGTTGGTCTGCTTGTGCCCGTCACACGGGCATCTGCAGCCCACCACGTGGGCATTGACAGCCCGTGTGTTGGGCAACTATTGCCCATAGTATGGGCAACGAATGCCCAAATATAGAATTTGTTTTTGGGCAATATTCTTTAGGGGCTTTGCGCTGTTTAAACTATCTTTTTGCGATGTTTAAACTGACTTTTCTTGATGTTTTAATAGTCTTTTCTCGTGCATCGTGCTGTCTTTAATGATACTTCTACAGTCTATAATGATACTTCCATGATACTTCTTTCTGCTTTTTTAGAGAAGTCTCATTGAATGTAAATACTTATGTATCAGTAATATATTATGATGTTTCCGGCGAAAAATGAGACTATGATACTTTTTTGTGGAAAAAACTTTTATGTGCGCGTAATCGGATAGATGCTATTTCTTTGTTTTTTGCGTATCTTTGCGAAAGTGCAGAGTGAGTCGGAAAAATGCCGTATCTTTGCAGCGTCAATATTATGATGGCTACCATTTCAGTGAGTATTCGGAGGATGTGTTTAATCCGTTCAGTCTTATAAGAGCATTGGCGGGTCAGAAGATTGATGCCTACTGGTTTGGTTCCGGTACGCCAAGCTATCTCATCAAGGGTTTGCAGAAATATCATGTTAACGTGACTGATATTGAACAGAAATAAGCCATTTACCAAGAGTTATAAGCTGGGGTATCCTAACCAGGAGGTGAAGATAAGTATGGAGAAGCTTCTTGCTGTGATTTACGATAGCACTCAGCGTACTATCAGCGACTGGATAGTTAAGGAGGGGTGATAAACCTGAAACCAATCCGTGGCTTTTCTTAATTTGAAAGCCACGGATTGGTTTTTGTGTTATCAAATTCCTGTTTATTGTTATTGGGTTTTGTTTATGTAAAATAGCCAACGTTTAATATATATAAGGTAACTACTTTGCTTGGTAGTTACAATTTAATGAATCCGTGTTAAAGAAACGTAAAATAGTACGTTGGTTTTATTATTTTCAGCTGTTTTTTTCTTATTTTTAATTAATTTCTGTATTTTTGCATTTAATTTAATTGACTGTCTGATCTTGTTATAACAAGATTCTTTTGTAGCAGCAGCTTCAACGGACATTCTTTACTAAATGGAGTCTTTGATAATAGAAGACAACATTTGAGATTTTATCTTCTACTGAACTAACTGTAGAGCAAAATGAACGCATTGCCTAATGCAGACAACCGAAGAGGCGGTAAAAATCCCTCCAGTGTTGGACTTACCTCCGACACCTCCCCCGAAGTTCAAGGTCTAAAGACCAGGAACTCCCATACAGGGGTGTCCTCGGATTGTGTTTCAAATGGAAAGAAGCAATGGTTTGTTCTGCGTGCTACTTATGGTAGAACAGAAAAAGCCCTTGAATATTTTAAAGCCAAGAATGTAGAGACATATTTGCCTATGCATTATGTCATTAAAGAAATAAATGGGAAGCGAAAACTCGTTCATGAGCCTTTGCTTCCCAATCTTATTTTTGCATATATGACTCGCGAGAAGTCGCATGAGTTTGTAAAGAAGCCATCCGTTACTGCTTCTTGGCTTAAATACTATACAGACAAAACTAAAGAAGTAGAGAAAGATACAGGAAAGAACCCTCCTGTTACGATTCCCGACAATGAAATGACAAATTTCATCAAGCTGACAAGTGTAAACAGCGAGCATATTATGGTAATACCACCCAAACGTTGTCATTTCAAAAGTGGTGATCTGGTCAGAGTGATTGATGGTCCGTTTACCGGAGTCGTTGGACGTGTTGGAAGAGCTGCTGGACAACAGCGAGTGTTTGTCGTTCTTGATGGTGTTTGTACTGTGGCAACAGCCTATATACCAAATGACTTTATTCAAATTATTGAAACATTTTAAGCTTAAAAGAAACTAGTCATGCAATATACTGAATTTATCCATCCTGAAGATGCTGCAGCACTGAAGGCATTAAAGGCCATACCAATGCTTTCGACAATAGTGAAGAAAGTTATGGACATAGGTGCAGAGCAGTTACAGACAGGATTAAATATGGCCTCAAAGGTAAAGCTCTCTCCCACACAATTGCCTCGGCTCTATAATATTCTGCCACCAATATGTGAACGGTTGGAAATTAAGGAGCCAGAATTCTATCTGGAAATGAATCCTGCTCCAAACGCTTATGCTTTTGGTGACACGCAGACTGCAATCACCATCACTTCAGCCTTGGTGGATATGATGTCAGAAGATGAACTGATAGGAGTGGTTGCGCATGAATGCGGACATATAGCCTGCCGTCATATGCTCTACCATACATTAGCACAGGTGATTGCCAATGCCTCAGGAATGTTTGAGACCTTGGCAAAGTTAGCTGTACCTATTCATTATGCATTAATGTACTGGCAACGGAAAAGTGAACTAAGTTGCGACCGTGCCGCTGCCTACATAGTTGGACCAAAGGCCACGGCATCTATGTTGGCACGCTTGGCAGGTGGTCCGAAGTCAATCACCTCAGAGCTCAATCTTGAAGAGCTAGCTGAACAAGCTGACCTCTATGATGCTTTCTGCAAAAATGGATTATGGAACAAGACCTTGCAGACTTATGCCGTAATGGATCAAGACCACCCTTTCACTTCTGTTCGTGTAAGAGAAATGCTGAAATGGACAGAAAGTGAAGATTATCAAAATATGATAAAGAATAATCCCGTATGCCCTCGTTGCCATAAAGCAATAGACACTTCATGGAAGTTCTGTCAGCATTGCGGATATAAACTATAAACAAAGAAATACTTATTATTATGAATATAGCTCCATTTTTAGCCAAAGCCTGTCAAGAACTTGACAAGGCGATGCAAGGAACTCTAGATGGAACCAAGATAGCATGCATCAGCGAGACTATCAGCGGTTATGCCATAGCTGCTGCTATAGCGAGTGGCGTGGCTGGCGTTGCTCCTGGATTTGCAGGAGTGGCTGCGGCATTGACCCAAGCAGGTTTCGTATGGGCAACATACGTCAAGATTAACAAGACGCTCGACATTTCCATGTCGGAAAACACGGCGAAGTTCATCGGCTCAGCCATCGTCACAAACTTGATAACAAGTGCTGGTGCTTTTGTAGCTGTACTCGTTGGCTCGTCAATCGTTTCCATTATCCCTGGTGCACAAGTCGTTTCTGTAGCTATGAATGCTGCCCTTGGTTATACCATAGTATATGTCTCTGCTATCATCTACCTGAAACTCATTACCCGAATGATGCAGCCAGACGGTACGCTAAAGGTTTCAGAGTCAGATGATACCAAGCATATTATCCGCGACATCATCAAGGAATCAAATATCAAGGATATGGTGAAAGAGGGCAAGGCCGCCTACAAGCAAGCAAAAAAAGATGGAAGCATCGATAAGGCAAAGGATACAAAGAAATGTCCGAAGTGCGGTGCTGAAGTGAAGGATGGGCAGAGGTTCTGCTCGGAGTGTGGAAGTAAATTGTAGTTTGTATCTATGGGAGTAAGATGCTGTTGTAATTTATTCATTCTTCGAAATTTGCAAGGTCGATAGATGGCGATGCAGACGCTGAAGTTGAGAAGGAACTTGGATTCAATATTTTTATAACGAATAAATAAGGCTATGTCGTCAATAATTTTACAAGCGGGAGCCGCTACTAGTGGAATGTCATACTTAGTGATGATGTTTTTTATCTTTGCACTAATTTTTGGTGGAATATGGAATTATAGAAAAAAATCTAAAGGTTACAATACAGGGAAATTAGGATGGTTTGCTGCATTCTTTATAGTGGCAATAATTGGAGGAGGCATTGCGAAAAATTGCAAGCTGCAAGTTCCTTCATTTCCAATCTTGATAGCAGAAGGAATATTTATACTGTGTGTGACAGCATTGTTCATTTACGTAATATTTTCATATCAAAGTGTTATCAATAAGCAACAAAAAACAAATGATGATATCAAGAAAAGGCAAAAGCTGATACGCTACATATCATATCTATTCGCATTTTCACTCACCTCTATACCATTCATACTTGACAGTTGGGGACTTCAAATACTTCCATCTCTTGAACCTTCCTATTATATAACTCAAGAAGATATTATTCTTAGGTTTATAAATTCCGGCATCAAGGCTGCATTAGTAGTCACGATAGCAGTATTTTTTGCGGACAATATACTGAATAGAATAGCTTCCGAGATATATACATATGATGACATAAGAGATTTGGATAAGTTCTGTCTGTATCTACGTTCTTTCAATATCGATAAGAACAAGGAAGAGAAATTGATTTGCAAAATGACTCGAAATCTTTATCCTGTTTATGCTATTGGAGACCCAAACAGAGTCCTACAGCCAAATGGGGCAGAAAGAATATATGTCACGGACGAAATCTGGCAAGATGTAGTGAAAGATTTGTCGAATAGGAGTAAACTCATTCTACTTCGTATTGGACAAACAGACGGAACTATGTGGGAGATAACAAACATCATAGATTCCAAATTAATAAAAAAAGTTATCTTTATAGCTTATAATCACAATGATTATCATTATTTCACAAATAGAATTAATGAACAGATGGGGATAAGAATGCCCATCATGGATTCTCCCGTGAAATATCCAATTGCTTTTTATTTTACTGACTCTAATACAGGACTGACCATACAACATTATCAAATTAAAAGTGGAAAAGATGTTGAGAGCATGTTAAATCAATATCTTAAGGTTTCGCCTGAGTTAGACAATGAGTATTCACAAGATTTGGATCTGAGAAATCACAATCTGAAATATATGTTTGATAAGAAACGGATCCCAGAATCTGTTCGCAAAAGTCTGAATTGGGGAATAATCTCTCCCATAGTCAACATGCGGCATTGGTCAATTATGGTATGGGGCATATTTCTGTTGTCCTTTATACTATCGGGCTTCGTAAAGAGTACTATTCCCGCCTACTGCTTTGCATTAGTGATGTTGATACTAGGAAACCGCATAGAATGGGCTGCAGGAGGTTGGAGTTGTGCTTCACTTTTTCTTAGGCATCAGAGACGAGAAGCAAAATTTCTATGGTTGAGTTTTGTTATAGGAGTTCTTTATTCGTTAATATATTTGGTATTACGCATTGCTTAGGTGTAAACATCCAGTAGTTAATAATCACATTGAAGTAACAACTCAATATATTGGAACTCACAAAAGTGTCAATATAAAGGGGATACCCTAATTTGAGGATAACGATAATGCATGGTCTATATCATTTTATCGTTTATATCCGATAAAATCATCCTTGCAAGTATTTCCTCATAGTATACAGATGGGAGTAAAGAAAGATAAATATGACAAAAGATTTGATAAAGATAATGATGACAAAAGAACAAGATGGACACACCATAGAATTGCAACCTTTATGGAAATGGTTGCTCACTATGTCCAACTAATGTTTAATTATATATAGACTATGACCGACCAAGAAATAATATCATCCCTCATCGCCCATGACCCTAAGGTGACAGCTCAATTCTTCTTTAAAGATTGCCGCCCATTGTTCCTTAGTGTCATCAGGCGAGTATTTGGGACTCAGATCGTTGATTACGACGAGATAATCAGCGAACTATATATACTCCTTATGGAGAACGATGCGAAGAAGTTGCGCTCGTTTAAGTTTGAAAGTACGCTCTATCAGTGGCTAAAGACCACTGCCATAAGACATTGCCTGTTGCTGAAAAGCAAGGCGAAGGTGATAGATGACGAGAGCCAAGAACCTCTTAACAATAGTCATCGTGAACTTTCGTCGGCAGAAAGTTCACAAGTACGAATGGATATGGAGACCCTATTAAGACAGATGAAGAACCAACGTTATGCCTTGGTGATCCGTCTGCTGATGATAGAAGACAAGACGCCGGAAGATGTGGCACAGCAATTATGCGTGACCGTGGACAACCTCTATAATATCAAACGCAGAGCGATACAGGCTCTCACCGAAGTTGCACTAAAAGACAAAAAGCATTATGAACGATAAGCATATTATTATATCAGATGAACTGTTGTCTGCCTTCTTGGACGGCAACACTTCTGCTAAAGACACCATGCGTGTGTTGAAAGCTGCAGAACAGAACAAAGATTTACAAGAAATCATCCGAATTGCAAGCGAAGTGGATGAAGATATTGCAACCTTGAAACCTGCTATAACAAAACCGGTCCCCATGACAGCCATGGCAGCCAAGCAGAAGGAAAACTATCTTTGCGATATAGAGTGTGAAGAGTTCATCCTCCATCAGTTTGGCATAGAGACCACACACAAGACGCTCCTCGACGAAGCTTACCGCAACTGCTGGTTGAAAGACAAAGGAATGCCTTTATATAATATAGGTAGACTCTTGGAGAAAAACAATCTGTCAGTCAGCCGTCGTTACGACTCCACTACAGAAGATATTGCTCGTCTTTTAGCCAAGGGCAACCAACTGATAGCCGTAATTGACAATACCCTATTACTGCATGACGTGACAGAAGATACTACGCAACCCAATCATGCTGTAGCCATCAGTTCCATTTCTGTAGAGTCTGATGAAATAACCCTCTTCAATCCTTATACCGAAGAGGAACTCACCACCTATCACCTTGCATCTTTCGTTAAGGCTTGGGCGCAATCCAACCATTATATTGTCGTGGTGAACACCACCGACCGCTTCATCTACGAGCCATACCCAATATGTCTTGACGATGTACAACTCGACGATGACCTCACCGAACTGCAAGAGGCCATAGCCGAGAACGCTCACGAGATATGGGCAAAAGCACGCACTGACCAAGGCTGGAGTTATGGTCCTGAGCGTAATGATGCCAAAAAGGAAACTCCTGATATGATACCATACTGTAATCTGCCAGAAAGTGAGAAGCTGTATGATAGAGAAATGGCGATTCAGACGCTGAAGCTGGTGAAGAAATTGGGATTTGAGATAAAAAAGAAAATGTAGATATAATTAAGATATGAGTTTAGATACAACTTTAGCTAAAGGAGTAAGTTATATCACCGATTCCTTGTCATTGGGAACATATTGTTCTGGATTGGAAGGGCAGAGTGTTTCTGAGTCTAGTTCAGTTAGTGTTCATGGGCATGAAATTATAGAACATGACTTTTTAAATCAATTGGCTGGTGATGGTTTTGTGTGGTTACTATATATTATAGGTGGATTTATACTTCTAAGTATAATCTTCCATTGGCGCACTTGGGAACCTATAAAAAAAGCCAAGCGTAAGGCTTGGCATATATGTAGCGAACATTTGGCATGGCCTGCTGCTGTTGTTTGGGCTATAGGATTTGTAACTTATTGTGTAGGTACTCATGTACCATTAGGCAATAATTTCTTTTCTGTAGCGCCAATGGCAGCAATTCATGCCACAGAGATGTTCATTTCTGTTAGCGACATCAGTGCCATTCATGAAGATTGTCATAATAGTGCTCTCTTTATGTTTTGGTTCAATTTCAGCCATTTCATGGCGGTGCTAATCAGTTTGGTATTCATCTTCCGTCAATTTGGCTTCTTCATCATAGAAAAATTTCGTTTGTTCGTTCATGCCTGGATGGTAAAATTACATTTGGCAAAGAGTAAGAAACTCTATGTATTTTGGGGAATCAACGATATTAACTATGCTTTGGCTAAATCAATAGAAACTGGCGATAATGCCCCTAAAGATCTCCTGTTCATACGTACCTTCAATGATGATGAATCAGAAAGTACGAAGTTTGGCTTTGGTAGACTCTTTAATATGATTAAGTTCAAAAATGAAGAATTGAACCGATTAGAAGAATTGAAATGCTATACCACGAGTGTTTTCAGTAGTATAGCAACCCCAAATCTGAAAGCCAGAAAAGATAAAATCTTAAGAAAAACCTTAAAGTTGACCCCTTTAATAAGGTTGATGCGTCATACCCAGGTACATTTTTTCTTATTGAACGATGATGCAGACAAGAATATTAATGGTGTGTTGAACTTGTTGAAAGACAGCGATGTAAATCGTGATATATCTGACGTTCATATTTATTGCCATACATTAAAGAGTCCTAAGACTCATTGGATGGAGAGTTATGATATTCAGCATCAGAATAATCATATTAAGATTCATGTTGTAGATTCTTCTTTCTTGGCAGTTCAAACGATGAAGAATGATGTCATGCATCATCCGGTCCAGTTTGTTGATATTGATTCTCAGACGGCAACCGTTACTTCACCATTTAATAGTTTGATTGTTGGTTTTGGTGAGACAGGAAAAGAGTATTTTGAATTCCTGTATGAATTTGGTGCATTTGTCAATAAGGAAGGCAAAAAATCAGATTTCCATTGTACGGTTATTGATTCTCGAATGTCAGAATTAAAAGGTGACCTTTTTGCTGCTGCTCCAGGTTTAGTAGAGAAGGAAGGTAAAGAACTTACCTTTATTCCTGATACCAAGATTGGTAGTGTATCATTCTATGATATTGTCAAAAAAGAAATAGGATCATTGAATTATCTCGTGATATCTCTTGGCGATGAGGATTTATCTATGGATACTGCTATCAAGATTTGTGAATTGGCTTTTCGTTACAGAGATTGGGATGAGGAGAAGGATGCGCATAAGAACAGTAAGAAGTTGAATATCTATGTCCGTTCTTATCATTCGGAGAGTCTCTATAGATTAAAAAAGATAGAATCTGATATAAATGTTTTGTATGCTGCTTCAGGAATCAAACTCTATGTTTTTGGCGACATTCAAAAAGTATTCACTTATGCAAATATCGTAGAAGAGTTATGGCTTGCTCAAGCTAAACGATACAATGCGGTTTATTGTAAGCATGAAGAAGGAACTCATGGATACTCAGTTGATGAGTTGTGGGGTAAAACTCTGGGGTATCTCGACTTGAATAAAGCGACAGGACAATTGGTTCCTAAGGAGAATTTTACATCAGATATTATCTATGAGTGTGAACGAAAAAGGGAACAGAATATCTGCAATTCTCTCCACTCCAAGACAAAAAAATATGTATTGGAATGTTGCGAGCCTCCATGTGTTAACAAGGTGTGTGAAGGCAAGAGTGATACAGTTATGTCTTCCATAGAGAAATGGTATCATGCAGCTAATGGTCGAAGTGTACGGGAAATCTCTTCATCTGAGAAAATTAATAAACTCCAATCTCTTTATCAAGCAAGTGTTTTTGGTAAGAGTGGTCATAAATTTAACATTACCCATGAAATTTACTATGCTCCATCAGCATGCAATGAAGATAAACATGGTTATATAACTACTGTATTGTTGAATATGGCAAGATTAGAACATGAGCGTTGGGTAGCCAAATCTCTATTGCAAGGACTGATGATAAATCCTGTTGATCCATGTAAAAAAGTGTCTTCTCGCAGATGCCATACAGACCTTTGTGCCTGGGATGTTATCCGTGGTTGGGATGCAAAGAGCTGCATAACAACTCAAGGCTATGATTGTCTTGTGGTGGAGGTGACGTTGGAATATGAGAAAGGGATGGATGAGAGGTAAGGATTCTTTGAAGTCTATGCTGGTCTTATGGACTGCCAAGTTCGCGATAAGTGGAAATTCGATTTTGCTTTCAATTCTTCGTTCACATTATTAAATGTTGCCAAGGTAATTATGAAGGAGATGGGAATGGAATATTCTATGGCTTCATTCAAGTCACTGATGACCAGCATTTATTTGGTGAAACGAATTTTTAAAGCAAGTGGGTACACCCCGAACCGAATTTTAATTAGCAAGATTTTCAAAGATTTCTCGTGCTTACAGTGTATAGCTGCTTAGCACATTATTAAATTATTAACGAACTGTCGAATAATGCGTATGGAAGAAAATGTATTTGCTAAATCATTTGGCTTGTTTGATCCTTTTGGACAAGAATTATTTATTACCGAAACAGAAGAGCCAATGTGGGATGCTTTGATTAGTAAAATAATAGCAGGAGAGGTAATTCCTATCATTGGGCCTGAAGTGCTTACTAATGAAACAAATATACATAAGCAGTTACTTGATTTTATTGCAAAAGTATTTAATGTACAATCTACTCCTCAAAGCTTTTCAGAATTGGTTTATGATACAACATTTCTAAAAGCGAATGAAAAAAATGGAGGAAGAGACAGTATATATACATGGATAAATAGATTGTTTGCTCCAAATGTGCCACAACAAAGACCTTCGGATATACTGGTTAAATTATTAGGAAGTAAACTGTTTCCTTTTGTGATAACAACTTCCTTTACGCCAATTGTGGAACAAGTTATGCGAGATGTTTGGAAAAGTGACCTTAGAGTTTTGAAGTTTAATAACAATCCGCAAGAAAATGAAGATATCTTCAATGAATCAGATTTGTCTAAACCTACCGTTTATTACATGTTTGGACGTGTTGGTGATAAAAGAGCTCATAGTTATGTCGTAACAGACCAAGATATGTTGGAATTTTGTTCTTCTTGGCTAACAGAAAGTACCCGCCCTAAAAAACTCGTAGATTTTTTAAAAGGAAAATTTTTGTTGATGATAGGAATCGATTATAGCGATTGGCTGTTTCGTTTTATTTGGTATTCTATTCGAAAAGAACGCAACAGAACAGAGGACATGAGCGATATGATTGCCAATAACGAATTGGAAGAATCATTTGTGCATTTCATGGAGAGGAACAAAACTTATATGAAAAAGAACCCTGATGAGGTTATAACGCAGATATCTACTCGTATGGAATCACAATTTAATCAAGACCCAAATCTTAAATTAAAGATAGAAAGACGTATAACAACAAAATTCTCTTATCCTGAAGAGAATGCCGATGTGTTCATTAGTTATTCCAGAAGTGATTCTGCTTTTGTTGAAAAATTATATGATGAGTTGACAAAACGAAATTTGAATGTTTGGTATGATAAGATGAATTTGACTGATGGAGGCAAATTTATGGAAGAAATCAAAAGGGCAATCAAAACAGCCAAATATTTTGTTCCTATTTTATCTCTAAATATTGAGAAGGAGAAAGACGTGGCTCATTTTTATAGAAACGAATGGGACATTGCATGTGGTGTTGGAATAGGGAGAACTTATATAATACCAATCACAGAGAAAGACTTTGACTTTTATAATGCTTTTTTGCCAGAAAAGATACAGTCTCATAATGCGATAACATTTGCATCAATTGATGATGTACCATCCGTTGTAGAAAAAATAATTAATAAAATAGAGTCAAAGCAGTAGGGTATGATAGATAAGAGAAACAATCCTTGGTTGGGACTTGAGTCCTATAAAGAAAACCAAATAATATATGGTCGTAATACTGAAATTAGCGACCTCTCACAACGTGTCCTCAACGATACAGATACAGTTGTATACGGAAAGTCTGGTATAGGTAAGACTTCTATCATCAATGCAGGCATCTTGCCTATAGCAAGACAGAATGAGTTTGAACCTATCGTTATAAGATTTGATCATAGTAATACTACAAGTTACATAAAGCAACTTGATGGGTATATTCGTAATAAAGTTGAAGTAGAAGATGTTCTTCCTGCAAGGAATGCCGAGAAAGAATTGCTTTGGGAGTATTTTCATAGACATTTATTTTTTGTTGATGGGAAAAGAAAAAAACTGTTACTCATTTTCGACCAATTCGAAGAGATATTTACTTTGCAGCAAAATCCAACAGCACGTTTAGATTTTTTTAGAAGCTTTGGTGATGTACTTAACGACATGATGCCAAAAGAATTGGTTGATAACTTGGATGTTAAAAATTCTGATACACCTAAAACTAATAATACGCAAGTTGAAGGCTTTACGGATTTGGCAAATATCTTTAATGCGCCTAATGATGATGTATCTGCCGAAGCTCAGTATATTGATGACAATAATATTCATTTCGTTTTCGTACTAAGAGAAGATTTTTTGTCCGAATTTGAATTTTATACAATAAAGATACCTTCATTGAAGCTGCACAGATTTGCTTTGCGGCCTCTGAATGAAGAGCAAGCTGCTGAAATTATAATAAAGCCTTGCCCAGGTCTTGTTTCTTTGGATGTGGCTCGTTTAATTATTGAAACAGTTACTAATAGAAAGGACTTCTCATTAGGTGATGAACCAGAAATAGAAGTTGATGCAGCTGTACTATCGCTATTCCTAAGTCGAATATACCAAAAGTTAGACGTAAATGACGATGTGATTTCGTCAAGAATCATTAAGCAGTTTGGAACAGATACCATTAAGGATTTTTACGTGGATTCTGTTGAGAATTTGACAGATGAGGAACTAAACTTGATGGAAGATAAATTGCTAACAACAAACGGCCGTCGAAACAATGTCTCATATGTCGATTTTTGTAAATTTGTTAATAAAGAGAAAGTAGATGACCTGATTCATAATAAGAAGTTATTGCGAACATTCAATTATGGAAATGACCTCCGTTTGGAGGTTATCCATGATATTCTATGTCCAATTATAAAAGGAATCAAGGACGATAGATTAGCAAAAAAGATATCAATCCAAGAAAAAAACAAAAAGAAACGATATAAGAGTATAATATATATATTGTTTTTTTTCCTATTTCTCACATTAAGGATATATCCATACTTTTCCAGCTCAAATATCAATATACAACTTATAGAATCAAATACAATAAGCAATGAGGAATATTGGAAAGCGTGTGTAACATTGATTGACGGAAATGACACAATTGCTATTGACACAATAGACAAAGGAAGACCTTCTGCTACATTTTCTGTATATAATTATAGGAAAAAACATGAACTTATTTGTATTGTTAATCCTCTAATTGGTAATATTAAAATGACACAAGAACAAGTAAGTACAAATAAAACACTGAATTATATTCAAATAGACAAGATAAATTCAGAAGCATTCATAAAAGGTAATGTAAGAGTTTCTTCTGGTTCTATTCAACCTGTGATTGGTGCTATAGTTATCTGGGGTAATCAAGTTACAAAAACAGACAGTAAGGGTA